>Ga0210406_10000017_pt1 | contig 271561 bp, 241 predicted proteins | sample IncBWC30MmetaG_FD_155454 | JGI IMG/M metagenome (GOLD analysis project Ga0210406, IMG submission 155454) | Forest soil microbial communities from Barre Woods Harvard Forest LTER site, Petersham, Massachusetts, United States - Inc-BW-C-30-M | ecosystem: Environmental > Terrestrial > Soil >... | reverse complement strand
GATCCCGCGTTTGATCGCAATTGTGACTAGGCTCTTCCAACCGTGGACGACTTTTGACAGAGTACATAAAATCAGATAATCTGATAATGAGGTTTTATGAAGAAAACGAGTATAACCGTCACCGAGGCTGCGCGCAATTTTGCCGACTGCGTTAACCGGGCCCACTACCAACACGTTACGTTTGTGCTTCTGAAGAACGGTGAACCGTTCGCGCGCCTTGTGCCGGACAATGAGAAAGTTTGTGTCGGCCGCGATTTAGCTGAGGTTCTGGCCAAAGCCAAACTGAACGAGAGCGAAGCACGCGCGTGGCATCGTGATCTGAAAGCTGCCCGCAAAGTCCTCAAGGCCCCGGCTGATTCATGGCGATAATTCTTGACGCGGACCTAATAATTCGGGGAGAGAAGAGCGCTTTCGACCTGGAGAAGTGGGTTGCGTCCCGTCGCCATGACCAGTTCGAGATTGCTGCGATAACGGTTGCTGAACTCTGGCACGGAGTCGAACGGGCGACTGGAGCGCGCAGGGAAATCCGGAAGAAGTACCTGAGTACCGTTTTGGGATCCGTGCCAGTCATCCCGTACACGGAACAGACGGCGTATGAACATGCGCGCATTTTGGCCGAACTAGAGGCGTCAGGCAAGATGATTGGCTACTATGACCTGATTGTCGGGGCAACAGCTCTGGAGCGCGGAAGCGACGTAGCCACGTTCAACAAACGCCATTTTTCTCAAATCAGAGGGCTCAGCATCATCGAACCAAAGTAGCGTATCGCCTTCGGTTCGGCTGCGAGAGCATCCGCGGTGTGACACTCATGTGTGCAAGAGGCTGAAAACTTCGACTGTCACCAAATTGTCACTAATACTGGCGCAAAACCAAAGAAATCAGAACAAATCCAGAAAACAACAATTCTCGTTATCTGACGCCTGCAAAGGGATTAGTTGACTTTTTAGTGAGATAGGTTCGACCGTTCTGGACCACGACCTTTACTGTTTTTGCGCGACATTTTGACCGTCGCTCTCTGGCGAACGGACACCATACAGACTCACTCGCGGATTGTGCCCCCAAGCCTCTTTGTAGTACCAAAGCTCGACGCTTTCGAGGACGCGACCTTCACTGCGCAGGTCGATAACGTAGTTTTTTCCTTCCGGTGAAATCCGGTCGCTAACCACGAACTCCTCAGAAGCACCGTTAGCGTAATGAACGATCAAGCGATCAAAGAAAATCGCGTTACCCCTGACCCGCAACTGAATCGTGTGAAAAAGGCCATTGCGACGTGTGATTTGGATCCTGCCATGATCTTGACTGCCGTCTACGTTGGCGTAACCCAAGAAATCCCAAACCCGCCCTCGGGCCATCAGAGGCGTAGAGAAGGCTAAGGCTAAGAGCCCGGCGATGGGATAGAGAAGCCAGGTCCTAAGTTTTGACATAGTTCTAGAACTCCTAGAACTACGTATATCAGTGTACCTTGCGCCTTTTACAGCACAATTCCAAAGAAGTTGCATTGTCGATTAACACTGTCGAGGATTTTGTCGTTGCCGCAAACGAGGACTGCGCGGTCAGTACCGAGGGTAACTGCTTTGCCACCGTCAGAATCAACAGTTGCGCGGCTACCGTCGGTCGTCCAGGCTGTCATTCCCTCAGCTCAATTTGCCTGACCGCGCGAAGAGGTGTGCAGGAGGTAGTTCGATGAGCGCTCACAGCATCAAGGCCTTAGGCCTAATGGTAGGTGCCACGGTTTTAACCGGCTCGGTTGCTTTTGCGCAAAACCCGAAGCCAGGGAAACTGAAAATGTCGGTGATCCCCAAGCAGGCCTACACGTTTGTTGACGGCAAAGCCGTTGGTCCCGGAAATCGGACGATCAAGCTCGACGCCGGTACACACCATGTGCTTGTCGCCAACTATGGGTACAACTTTGTCGAGAAAGAGGTCTCGATTGATTCCGATAAGACGGTTCCTGTGGACATAAAGCTGGAACCGGTTGGCGCAACCGTGTCACCCCCTCGTGGTCGCATCCAGATTGAAGCAGGAAGCGCCCACGGGGCGAAAACCGCCGCCGTTCTCCTGAACGGTAAGAAGCCCCTGTACTTCGTAGGCCACGTGGATGAGTTCAATCACGACCTTTTTGGTGTTCACCAGGAATTGATTGTGCCACCAGGAACGCACCAAGTGACGGTCACCCGGGATGGCAAGGAAGTGTGGTCCGGCCCGATTACGGTCGCGGAGGGCCAGCGCGTGATTGTTAATATCTCGAATGGAAAAGAAAAGACCACGACGTGGACACGCGGCCAGTCTTGCAAAGCGGATTGCGACATGACTGAGCTGCCTTGGTTGGCGCCACGCTTTAAGGCCGGCATTGCAAGCGCCACCGTCGTTGTGGCGCCTGTCAGCGGGTCGGTCTCTGCCAATCCGTCGAAAATCGATTGTAACCAAAATACGCAGCTAGCCTGGGTTTCGAAAGAAACTGTCGAAGCCGACATGAGCGGAATGAGCCCGGTCCCGACGTCAGGCGAGAAAACCATTTCGCCTCGGCAAACCACCGTGTATCAGCTCACAGCTTCAGGACCAGGTGGTGTGACAACGCCGAGCACGACGGTCGAAGTCAACCCGGTGGTGCAATTGTCGCTGAGCGCTTCGCCGTTGGAAGTTCAGTACCGCCGCATTGGCGACAAGATCATGGAGCAAGGGACCACCACTCTGACTTGGTCGTCGTACAACTCTGACGCGACTTCGCTGGATCCGGGTGGCCCCGTTGAGGCCAGCGGCACGAAATCCATCACTCTCAGCCCAACGCAAAGCGGCACCGGCCCACTAGACGAAGAGTTCAAATACACTCTGAAGTCGACGAATGTATGCGGTGGCACGGACACCAAAACGGTAGCGGTGCACCTGAAAGGATCAGTCGAGCCCATTCCGACCGTGCTTCTCCGCAGCGTTTTCTTCCCGACCGCCTATCCTACCAAGGAGGACCCGACGCTGGGACTCGTTCGCAGTCAGCAGGAAGTCCTGACAAGCCTTGCGGCCGGATTCAAGCAGTATCTCGAGTATGAGCCTGACGCGAAGCTCTCGCTTGGCGGATACACGGACAAGCGCGGAGGGAATGATTACAACCAGTCTCTATCGGAGCTGCGGGTACAACGAGTCAAGGATTTCCTGGTCTCGCAGGGAATTGCACCGGAAAAGATCGACACCGCAGCTTTTGGCGACCAGAAACCGCTGGACAAAGCTACGCTTAGCGACTTGCAAAATCAAAATCCGAACCAAGATCCTGAAAAGCGAGTGCGCAATTCCCAAGCAACCTGGCTCGCTTACAATCGCCGCGTTGATATCGTCCTCATTCCAACCAACGCCGAGTCCGTGCGGTTCTATCCAAACCAAACGGCGGATTCCGAAATTCTTTGGCAAAAGCCGAAGCCAGCCCGCCGAGTGGTTGAAGGGTACAACTAAGCGCTCCCGGAAAGTAGCAGGCCAAGAGCGAGATAAGTTCGGGCGCGGGCGTTATATTTGAAACATAGTTGAGTGTGTGACACTCATGCGTGCAAGGCGTTTCGGTTGGGGAATACAGCAGAGTAGCCAAAGTTCGCGCAGAACGGACAAGAACAAAGTAATTCCAGAAAATTGAAAGTGTCGCCATCTTGCGGCCGGCAAAGGGATTAGCTGAATTTTCTATCAGATAGCGAATCGGCGATTTAATTTTCAAGACCGCCGGTTTCAACCGCTCACCCACCCCTCCGTTTTTAATTCACGTATTCTGGGAGTTAGCGGCCAATTTGCGACACTGGCGAATTGAACTGCGCATTTTGGTGCAGAGTGTAGCTGAAGTGTCGCTGGTATTGTGCCGGGAGTGCATATTTTTTCAAAACGAAATTGGTAAGTTTCTATGCAAACAAAGGATTTGCGAGTAGCCGGAGGGCGAGCGAGAAGAATGCGTGCGCACGACGAGCCGAGGAACTATGAACAAGCGCTCCGAGTCCTCACACGCTGAATCACCTGCGGAAAGCCGCGTCGTCGAGCTTTATGCCAGCGCGTTCGTCCGCAATCGCGTTAACGGACAGGATGTGAATTTGTCCGTGTGTCGCATCCACATGTGCTCTGACGCGTACGTGATGAGCGTCGATACCGTCGAGAATCTCTGGGTTGACGACCTTCCAAATCCTGCGGTCCCTGTCCGCCGTGAGAGTCTTGCCGTTGCTGCCAACCTCGCCCGACAGGCTCGTCGCCTTCCTGGAACTCTTGCGTGCGTCGGAGTCGTGATAGGAGGCCGAGTTTGCGTTTTGTGCATGGACTCCAAGCGGCAAAAACGTCAGGAATGCGATTACTGAAAGCAACGCTGGCTTTTTCATGTTGCTCTCCTCCTCTGGAAAGAGGATTCGGGGAACTCCCTTGAAAAGGACACGGTCTCGGAACGACCTTGTCCTTGGCGAGCATCCTGAAGCTTCCGCCCGCGCCAAGGCAAACGCAAAATTTCAATATCTTCTATCGCCGATTCGCAATACCAGTCGCCGGCAACAGCTGAAGGTTTCGTCTGTGCGCCGTCCGGGGTCCCCCTCGCGAGCTTATAGATCCCTAATCATCCGCTCAGGACTTTATGACGTTCCATTTCTTAGGATTTAGTGGTTAGGCGGCAAATCTTGCGGACGGAGCGTATTTTCGACCTCCATACTCTGCCGAGGTTCAAACAAGGCACCGCGGCCCGCCGGGAAAGGCATCGCGATGATGGACAATTTGGAGAGCGCCGAGGGATCGGTAGGCCACTGTAGTGTGTGCGGTCGCGAGACCGAGCTGGTCGGACTTCCGGGAAAGCCCGACAAGTCTTGTCTTGGGTGCAGCGGGGACTTGGCAACGGTCGATTTGTTGATTACGGAAATAGATGCGGCGACGTTTGCCGGGAGAAATACGAATGCGCTCGTTTCCGAGTTTGAGGAGATCAGCAGCCGGATGCTCCACCGGGCGCAATCCGCCTAGCAAGGAATCTAGCCACGATTTCCTTGTGGCGGAATGATATGTTAAGTCTCTAAAAGTCGAAACGTAGGGACACTTGGCCCGTTCGATTTCCGCTGTTCTCCGCGGATTGAACGCTTTGGACAATGCCAAAGGACGAGGAAGTCACATTCGTCGGAGGCGTGGCGAAATTCGGATGGTTGAGTAAATTGGTGAAAGTGCTTTCAAAGCGGAGACGCATGCGCTCAGTGAGATGAAACGTCTTCCACAGTCCGGCAGCGATCGCAGTTGTCCCGGGACCTTCCAGAATACCCACACCGCAGTTTCCAACCGGACCCGAGGGAAGTCAGCAAAACCGTCCGCATGCACCGCCAGTTCGTAGCGTCCGGCTCAGATTGATAAACTCAAATCCCCCGTTGCCATCGGCGCTGGCTTTACGCTCCGAATGATCGTCCAGGTTTGTGAGTGTGAGTTCGGCGGCCACTACAACGCCTTGACTCGGGTCTTTCACGACGCCGACGATGCCGCCGAAAGTCGATTGGCCGATGGCCCACGGCGCCGTCGACACAATTGCCAGTAAGACTACGGATATTTTGTAAAGCAATTTGCCCAGCTTCATCACGAGGCCCCCTAGTGCGTTGCGCGCAGTGCGCGCCCGGTAGTGAACGGAAAATACAAAATCGCACCTAAGAAAGTCGTGAGCACTTTCACCAAAGAACAGCTAGCCCAAATGCGTTTATTGAATCGATCGGAAAAACCCTGCTCGCGATCTCGACGCGCTAAGTGGTTGAGTTCTAGCGAAATTACTAGGGTTTACTTATGAATTCTTTATGGGTCGCTCAGGACTTCCTGACGCACACTCCGCTATGTTGGTCTCCGGAGTAGGGAAGGTCAGTTCGTCGTATTCGCCGCATTCAGGAGTGGGGCGTACGTCGCGCGCTCCGTTCTCCGGGCCATGACTCTCATTGTCTTAGTCACGATTTGTCTTCTCGCTTGCGTGTTCCTTCTTTTCGTCCTAGCTCAATGGATGCGAGATACGAAGCGCAAGACGACAGCTCGTCCCGAGGTTGATAGCAAAGCGGGTGAGACGCGCGAGGAGAAACGCCCACATACAGCTGGTTCCCGGAGGACTGCGGAAGGGCGCTATCGCTTTAAGGTTGGGGCACGCCGGGTGTCTACCATCACAGAGCGGTCGGGCGGTCGCGAGTCTTGGCACGACGAGCGCGAGCAAATCGCCTACGAGCGGATTACCAGATCGTTCAACACCAGCAAGAGGGTCTAGGAGAGAGGAATGGACATTTTCAAGTGGAAGAAACTTGCGTCACTGATGATGGTCGGAGTGTTCTGCGGAAGTGCGGTTGGCTCTTCTGCGTTTGCGGATGACGACGGCAAGGACCAGCCTCCCGCCAAACCGGCGGCGGTAAAGATCGATGCGCCGGCTCCGTTGACGGAGCGCGAGCGACAGCTCTTGGATCGTGTGGAGCAACTCGAAAAGCGCATGGCCGAGCTTGAAGGCAAGGCACAACCGACTGCTGGCGTCTCCACGTCCACTCCAGCGAGCTCTGATTCCCGACCGGCCCCCGCAGGAACCGCAGGTGCCGGTCCCGCTGCCGCTCCGAACGCGGTCTCAGCGGAGCCTGCGTCCTCAAGGGTCACCAATGTTGCAACCACTGTCCGCGTCCAGCCACAAGCGATGGAAAAGAATGCAACGGGTACGGTGAAACCCGAGAAATCACAACCGTTTGCTTTCGCCGACTTCACGTGGCTCAACGGCAATCCGCGCACCAAAGAGGTGCCGATGGACACAAAGTTCTTCACGCCGGAAATCAGGGCCGACGTTGACTACGTCTACGACTTCGCCCATCCCAAAGACGACACGATTGGCGGTTCGAGCGAGATTTTCAGATCCAATGAAGTGCACGTGACCCAATTCGGTGTCGGCGGTGATTTCCATTACGACAATGTTCGCGCGAGGGTGATGACGCAATTCGGGTTGTACTCGCAGACGACGCCGCGCAATGATGCCAGCCCTTCCCGCGGCCAATGGAATCTTGACAATGCCTATCGCTATCTCTCGGAAGCCTATGGTGGCTATCACTTCAACGTGCTGCACGGAGTGAATGTGGATGCAGGCATCTTCATGTCGTACGTTGGTTTGTTCAGCTACTACCAATTTGACAACTGGGCGTATCAGCCGTCGTACGTTTCCTCCAACACTCCTTGGTTCTTCAATGGAGTTCGTGTCCAAATATTTCCCACGGAGCATTTGAAGATCGAGCCTTGGTTTGTAAATGGCTGGCAGTCTTACGGGCGTTTCAACAACCGGCCCGGTTTTGGAATGCAAATTCTATGGCGGCCGAACGGATGGCTATCGGTTCTGGGCAATCAGTACCTGTTGGGAGAGGACGCGCTGAACACGCCCGGCCGCGTGCGCTATCACACGGACGACAGCATTCAGATCAAATACTACGACAACCCCGAAAAATTTCTGGACAAAGCCGCGTTCTCGCTCACCGGCGATATGGGATGTGAACATGGCGGCGGCGTGAGCTGCGCCGGTAATTCCGCGAAAGGTCCGAAGCAGAGCTTTTTGGGCTACATGCTCTACAACCGTCTATGGTTCGATAACGATAAGTATGGGCTGACCATTGGCGGTGGACAGATCAACAATCCTGGACGCTACCTTGTCTTGCTGCCGCCGATCAACGGTGCGACTGCCACCTCGGGAACCCCCTATTTCACGGAGAATCCCGGAGATCCATACAAAGCCTGGGATATATCCGGCACTTTCGATTGGATGCCAAGCCAGTACATTACTTTCCGGTGGGAATACAACCATCGAGCGGCGAATGTTCCTTACTTCTCAGGATCCGGTGGCGTGACGCCTCCGGGCGGTAATACGGGAACACCCGGCGGGCTGGTGTGCTTGAGCGGTTTTACGACCTGCAACGGATCGCCGACAAACACATGGTTCCCGGATCTTCGTAAGACTGAAAACCGAGCGACCATCGCCATTCTCGTGAAGTTCTAAAACCATCGGCTGCGGTATTTCGAATTTTTTCAATTGGTGGCGAATACCGCAGCCAAAGCCCTGAGAGGGGAGAGGAAAAGAATCATGCTGGACGTCATTTTTATCGCAGCGACGGCGTTGTTTTTCACAGTCGGAATCTTCTACGTTCGCGGATGCGAACGCTTGAAATAGGAGTGAGCCTATGACGTTAGGTAATGCGGCCTTGCTGGTGATTTGTGCGCTCCTTTTTGGGTATTTGCTGTACGCCCTGTTGAAGGCGGAGGAGTTCTAGTTCATGACCCAGAATGGATGGTTTCAAATCAGTTTTTTCTTGCTGGTGATCTTCCTGGTAACGAGACCCATCGGCGTGTTTATGACACGCGTGTTCAACCGGGAAAAGACATTTCTCGATCCCATCTTTCGGCCCATCGAAAAGCTCGTCTATCGGTTGACCGGCGTCGACGAGAAGCGCGAGATGCGCTGGACGGAATACGCCGTTGCCATGCTCCTGTTCAGCGGCGTGTCGATGGCCCTGCTCTACCTGATCGAACGCACGCAGAAATGGCTTCCGTTCAATCCACAGAAATTTCCAAACGTCGAACCGGGCTTGGCTTTCGGCACAGCGGCGTCGTTCACCACAAACACCAACTGGCAGGTTTACTCCGGTGAATCCACGATGAGCTATCTCACGCAGATGGCGGGCTTGGCTTATCACAACTTTGTGTCCGCTGCTGTCGGCATCGTTCTGGCGATCGTAGTGATTCGTGGCATCGCACGAAAAGAAACGGACAAGCTTGGAAACTTCTGGGTGGATACGACCCGTTGCCTTCTGTGGGTACTGCTGCCCGTGTGCCTGATTGGTTCGCTATTTCTGGTGTCCGAAGGTGTCGTCCAAAATTTGAAGCCGTATACGACCGTCGAGCTAATTCAGCCGTACACCGCGCAAGTCACGGGGCCTGACGGCAAGACCACCACGCAAACGATCGCGCAACAGGTAATCGCGCAAGGTCCGGTGGCCTCGCAGGAAGTGATCAAGGAATTCGGCACGAACGGCGGTGGATTCTTTAACGCCAACAGCGCCCATCCTTTCGAAAATCCCACGCCGCTGTCGAACTTTTTTGAAATGGTGCTGATTTTCGCGATTCCGTCTGGCCTCACGTACACGCTCGGCCGGATGACCGGATCGCAACGTCATGGTTGGGCGGTTTGGGCGGCCATGGCGTTCTTATTTTTCGCCGGTGTGACGGCCACCTATTGGGCGGAAGCCAAAGGCAATCCGCTTATGGCCGGCACCGACCAGCGATCCAGTGAATTACAATCCGGCGGGAATATGGAAGGCAAAGAAGTGAGATTCGGCATCGCAAACTCCACATTGTTTGCCACGGTCACGACCGACGCGAGCTGTGGCGCGGTGAACGGCATGCATGACTCGTTCACGCCGCTCGGGGGAATGGTTCCTCTGATCAACATCATGCTCGGTGAAGTTGTGTTTGGAGGTGTCGGCGCAGGCCTCTATGGAATTTTCGTTTTCGTGGTTCTTGCCGTATTTATTGCCGGCCTGATGGTTGGCAGAACTCCCGAGTACCTCGGCAAGAAAATTGAATCCTACGACGTCAAGATGGCCATGCTCGCGGTCCTGGTTCTGACTTGCACGATCCTGATCTTCTCCGCCATCTCAGTGGTTAAGCCCTACGGAACTGCGGGCATAACCAACCCCGGGCCCCATGGATTATCGCAGGTGCTCTATGCGTACGTTTCGTCGACGGGGAACAATGGCTCGGCATTCGGTGGGATCAGTGCAAACACCATGTGGTACAACACGACCACAGCGGCGGCTCAACTCCTCGGTCGGTTCTTCATGATTATTCCGGTGCTCGCCATTGCCGGGAGCCTGGCGAAGAAGAAGCCGGTTCCAGAGTCCGTCGGCACATTCCCGGTAACCGGTGGACTGTTTTCTGGATTGCTGGTCTCAACCATTTTGATCGTTGGCGCTCTCACATTTTTCCCGGCTCTGAGTCTCGGGCCTATTCTCGAACACCTGCTGATGAACGCAGGAAAGGCTTTTTGAGGTATCCATGGACCCAGTCGCTCAAATCAGAAAAAAATCACTCGCTGACAGCGCCATTCTTTCGCGAGCAATCCTAGATTCTTTTCGCAAGCTTGATCCACGGACGATGGTGAAAAATCCCGTGATGTTTGTCGTGGAAGTGGGTGCGGTACTGACGACAATTCAACTGGCATGGAACGCTCTTCATCACACCGGGCAGCTTGGTTTTGGGTTGCAGATCACGCTTTGGCTGTGGTTTACGGTTCTCTTTGCCAACTTCGCGGAAGCCATGGCCGAAGGCCGCGGCAAGGCACAGGCAGACACGTTGCGCAAAGCGCGGGCGGAAACGCAAGCGCATCGCTTGCGCAGTGACGGCAGCGTAGAAGTCGTGGTCAGTTCGAAACTGCGGTCCGGAGACATCATTGTTGTCGTTGCGGGCGAGTTCATCCCTGGAGACGGCGAGGTGATCGAAGGTGTAGCCTCGGTCGACGAATCCGCAATCACCGGTGAGTCCGCGCCGGTCATCCGCGAATCCGGCGGAGATCGTTCGGCCGTGACGGGGGGAACGCGCGTTCTCTCCGATGAAATCAAAGTGCGCATCACTTCGAATCCGGGTGAGACCTTTCTCGACCGGATGATTAAGCTCGTCGAGGGAGCCTCACGTCAAAAAACACCAAACGAGATCGCACTGAATATCTTGTTGGCAGGTCTCACGATCATCTTTCTGCTCGCTGTTGTGACGTTGCAGCCGTTTGCTATCTATTCCGGCGCTCCGCAGAACATCTTTGTCTTAGTCTCACTCCTTGTCTGTCTCATTCCCACGACGATTGGGGGACTACTCTCCGCCATCGGCATTGCCGGTATGGACCGCATGATTCAGCGGAACGTCATTGCGATGTCCGGTCGAGCCGTCGAAGCATCCGGCGACGTAGACGTGTTGCTGCTGGACAAAACCGGAACGATCACGCTCGGGAACCGCGCCGCGACGCAATTTTTCCCGGCTCCCGGCATCGAAGAAGCGTATCTCGCCGATGCTGCGCAACTTTCCTCGCTAGCCGACGAAACTCCGGAGGGACGGTCCATCGTTGTACTAGCTAAGGAACGCTACAAGCTCCGCGGACGCGATCTTTCCTCGCACAGCACGATTTTCATTCCCTTCACGGCACAAACCAGAATGTCCGGCGTGGACATCGACGGCCGCGAAATTCGCAAAGGCGCTCTGGACGCAATCAGTCGCCTGACCAACGGCCGCGGTAACGGCGTTCCGACCGACGTCCAGGTGTGTGTGCGGGAGATTTCGAATGCGGGTGGAACGCCGCTGCTGGTTACGGAAAACGGCCGCGTGCTAGGCGCGATCGCCCTTACCGACATCGTCAAAGGAGGTATGAAGGAGCGTTTCGACCATCTTCGCGCGATGGGCATTCGCACGATGATGATCACCGGCGACAACCCGCTGACCGCGGCGGCTATCGCCCGTCAAGCCGGAGTCGACGATTTCCTCGCCGAAGCGACGCCCGAAGACAAGATGGCGCTGATCAAGCGGGAGCAATCGAAAGGCAAGCTTGTAGCCATGACCGGCGATGGCACGAACGACGCTCCAGCTCTTGCACAGGCGGACGTTGGCGTCGCCATGAACACCGGCACGCAAGCCGCAAAAGAAGCCGGCAACATGGTGGATCTCGATTCCAACCCGACGAAGCTAATCGAGATCGTCGAAATCGGCAAGCAGCTCCTGATTACACGTGGCGCGCTGACAACGTTCTCCGTCGCGAACGATGTGGCGAAATACTTCGCCATCATTCCCGCGATGTTCGCGGGGGCGTTTCCAGTATTGAATGTGCTGAACGTGATGCATCTTCGCACGCCGCAATCAGCAATTTTGTCCGCCGTGATTTTCAACGCGTTGATCATCGTCGCTCTGATTCCGCTCGCCCTCCGCGGCGTGCGCTATCGGCCGCTGGGTGCGGCGGCTCTGCTGCAGCGCAACCTGCTGATCTACGGAGTTGGTGGAATCATCGCCCCATTTTTCGGAATCAAGCTTATCGACGTAGCGTTGACCTACCTTCGGGTTGTTTGAGGAACTTATGAAAAAGAATTTTCTGATTGCCCTGTGGTTCACTCTGGTTACGACAGTGATGTTTGGAGTGTTGTACCCGCTCGCCGTGACGGGCATCGCTCAAGTGTTCTTTCCTGATCGGGCAAACGGACAGCTCATACAAAAGAACGGAAAAATCGTGGGCTCAAGAATTATCGGACAGTCCTTCACAAGACCGGGCTATTTCCATTCGCGGCCATCCAGTGCCGGCGCCGGATATGACGCCACCGCGAGCAGCGGTTCGAACCTCGGACCCACAAACAAGAATTTGCTTGACCGGGTGAAGGGCGATGTTGAAAACGTCCGTGTTGAAAATCCGAAGGCGCCGATTCCCGTGGATTTGGTAACGGCGTCAGGCTCCGGCCTGGACCCCGAGATTTCACCCGCCGCCGCTGAGTTCCAGATAATGCGTGTGACGCGCGAACGCGGCATGAAAGAAGAAGACGTACGCGCCCTTGTGCAGAAACATACAAAGGGGCGGGACTTGGGATTTCTTGGAGAACCACGCGTGAACGTTCTGGAATTGAATCTCGATCTCGATTCCGTCCATCCCCTGCGATGAAGCTTAGGACTTGCGTCGTGACGGCCGTTCGGGGGCAACGATTGGAAATTGGAAGCGGTATCCCAACCAAGGTTCCGTCAAAACATACCGTGGGCGCGCTGCATCCTTCTCGATCTTATTGCGCAATTGATTTATCACCACGCGAAGGTTTTCAGTTTCCTCGCCGTGATCCGGTCCCCAGACGGTCTGCAATATCTTCCTATGCGTGAGTGGCTTTCCTTTCTGAATTATCAGAAGGCGCAACACATCGAATTCTTTCGGACTTAAGTGAATTCTCTCGCCACGGACTTCGACCTTGCGTTTCTCAAGATCGACGTTCAAATCGCGAGTCTCGATCTTCGGAAGCGGCTCGTCGGTAGCAGATCGTCGCAAGGCCGCGCGGATGCGCGCCAGCAGCTCGCCCATCGTGAATGGTTTTACGACGTAGTCATCGGCGCCCGAATCGAGCGCGAGAATCTTGTCGTGTTCCGAATTGCGGACCGTGACCATGATGATCGGCCCGTCGAAAGACAATCGAATCTTGCTGCAGGCTTCAAGCCCGCTCATGCCGGGCATATTCACATCCAAGAGAATCAAAGCAGGGCGCTCGCGGACCGCCATGTCGACGGCTTCCTGGCCGTCCTTTGCCTCGATCACGTCGTAGCCTTCACTCGAAAGAGTAGACCGCAAGACGCGACGGATTTGTGGCTCGTCGTCGACCACGAGGATGGTTGTGTCGTTCACGGATGTGGCGCCTCTTGTAGGACTCCGCAAGAATGCGGGAGCAGGGCACGCGTCCCTGACATAGCGCTCTCATGGTAGGGAAGGAACGATAAAGAACGTCTGAGGGAATCCTAAGGAGTTCATAAAGGTATGACTGTTCTGGATCCACGCAGGCGGTACTAGCGAGGTACCATTGAGGACCCGCGCGCAACGTTGATATTCCGAAGTCTCCACCCCACCCTCAGACCCGTAGAAGTGTCTCTGACGCAATCGAGGACTGCCTGGGCTGGCAAGAACGCACATGGATTCCTTTGCAACAGAAACTCCAGGACCTCACCCACCCCTCCGTTTCTAGTTATAACGAACAACTGCATTTAGTGGGGCGATTGGTGACACTTTTGACTTCGATTGCTGCATTTTGGTGCAAGGTGTCACTAAAACTCTTACCAAAAGTTTTGGATTCTGGAAGAAGCGCGCGGAAGATGCTCTGAGTCTCTTCAAACCACACTCCATGTTTCGTCCGATTGCCCAATTCCGCAGAGCCATTGTTCGAGTTCAATGATCCGGCGTTTGATCGCAATTGTGACTGTCACGCAGTCAGATAACTTAGCTAAGCAGGTCATTTGGAGCCTATTGGCCAGCGGCGTCCAAGCAGTTTTTCGCGCCTACCGCCTTTCACCGGCCGCGACGGTTTTCAGATCTCGCTGGAAATCCTCAAGGTCATATTGTGCGGTGATTTTCTTGGTTTTCACATAATCCATCATTTCCCAGAGTGAGACTCGCGCCTCACGAGCAGCACGTGCCAGCGTGAGCTTGCCGCTGCCATATAGACGCGAATAGTGGTCCAGCTTCCAGTCCTGTATTGCCCGAGAGAGGAGTTTTCTTACAGTTGTCGAGCGGTCGGCTTGCTCGACTTGCTCGATTGCTTCGAGGTCCCGAACCACTGTGTCAGGCAGCCTCGTTCCCACCATTTGTTCCTTTTTCATCGGTTAGCCTCCCGAGCTTTCTTCAAGATGTCTGCAACAACGGCCGGCGCAAGCCAAATTGCTGATCGCTGCAGGTGTGATTGAACAAGAAGAAGCCGGCGGAAGGAGCACTTCCTACAGGTTAAGGGCATTCCGATTTACCTTGGAACACCAGCAGGGCGGATAGAAATGTATGATCCTCCTAAGGCCGGTCGATTCCCACTTCGGTGTGTCCTGGGGGGAAGTCCGATCCCGCTTTTGATTCTAGCGTATTCCTTGGGTAACAGGCGCATTCGCGAAAACTAATGACGGAATGTCTTGCCTCGCACGGGTTCTACGATGCTCACAAGCGGAGTGAAAGAAACTCCTATTGATGAGCGTTTCGCGCTCGGAAATAGCCAATCACCCAGCAAAAAGATTAAGGTGACGTGAGCGAATCTACGATCCTCAAATCGGACCCTCAGATTTCATTCGGGGTATCGGCCAAGTGATACTAACTTATCATCCGCCCGTGTCGGCTCTTAATGAAATAGGGCCGAGGATGCTCATGCGCTTATCGAATAGCCGTATGCGCGAATTGTTTGCACAGCCTCGCTCCGGCTTTCGGCGTCCACTTGTTTCAAAATCTTGTGGATGTGGTTCCTCACGGTAAATTCAGAAAGATTCAACTGGGAAGCGATTTCCTTGTTTGTGAGACCTTTAGCAACGAGAGTCACCAATTGCTGCTGGCGCAAGGTTAGATCGGGTTTTGAAGCTGAATTCCGGAGCGGCATTTCGCCAGGCGTCTGCGAGACGCAACGGAATAGCGCAGAGCAAAGCCGGGGTGGGCAGACGGCTTCTCCCCGAACTACAGCACGGACAGCGGCAACAACGTCCGATGCAGACGCATCCTGTAACAAATAGCCGGTCACTCCCCAACGGACAGCGGCAATGAATTGCGTTTCGTCACTTTCCATACCGATGAGAACAGTTTTGAATGCAGTTGACGTCCCTTTGTCTGGCACAAAGCTTGCCGGCAAACGGTCGGGCAAGAAAGAATCGCCCACCAGTACATTGCACTGACTCTGAGGGATGCCAAGGGGTGTTTCGTCAGTAGGGGAAGCTTGACCCGCGACAATTAGATCGGACCGCTTGCGGAAGAGGCGAACCAAGGCTTCGCGCAAGAGTCGATTCTCAATCAGTAAGAATACGCGTATGGACGAACCGGGGACAGCCTCGCTCATAACCCGCCTAGCCGCAGAGTGAAAAATTCCACAAAATAGCAAGGAATAGCCAACGAAGCGAAATCCTGGCCATCGACCTTGGTCCGGAGAGTAATCCTCATCCTAACTAAATGTCAATCGTGAATAGTATAGATTCATATAACCACAAAAATTAGAGTACCTAGTAGCTAATCTACATGGACCGCCTCTCAGATGAAGAAACATTTAATGTTGAAGAGACGTGTCGCCTTTTAGCGACAGATATGAACATTCCATGCCTTCTCTTCGACAGGGGTCAAAAGAGGTACATGCCCAAAAATCCGTGGTACATACCGTCTCATTGTACTAGTCCGACCGATGGGTGCTTTTTGAGTCTTACTTCGATTCGCTTGAGGCCCGAGACTTGTGGCACTCGGAGTGTGCCATGGAAAAATCGATTCGTGTCCTCGTGGCTAATCATCCTCGCCTCATGCGAGAGAGTGTCCTTACGACGTTTGCTGATCAACCTGACATAGAAATTGTTGGTGAAGTCGCTGACGAATCAGAGATCAGTGAGAGTGTGAAGAAGACTTTGCCGAATGTCGTGGTCATTGCGCTCGACCAGCCGGGAATACGGCCGCGTATCTGCGACGAATTGCTGCGTGAACATCCGGAGGTTCGCGTAATCGCCGTGGCGCCGGAGAAAAACTACGCCGTCTACTATTGGGCTTCGTTCGAGATTCATTCAAACAACATCGAGGCGTCCGAAGAAGGAATGTTGAATGCTATGCGAAGGAATCTTGTCGCAAAAGGTGCGACTAGAGAATTCCGTGCCCCGGCCCCCTGGTGAATCCATGTTTAACCAAAACGAAATGAAAAAAAATATTTACTGCCTGGTTCTGGCTTTTTTGTTTTGCGCGCCAGCTTTCTCCCAGCAGCAAGGTGGACAGGCGCGGAGGACGAGTGCACAAGGCCGGAACGAGCATGGCGTTGAACAACCTCCCGACTTGGCCCAGGAAAACCTGGGCCGTGTGGCGGCTTCTGCGATTCAGATTCGAAGCGTGCTGGTCAAGGACGAAGGACTGATGGTGGAATTGAAGCGTTGGGTAGCGAAGGAGGCGAGCGATAGCGGCCAGATTGTCGAGGATTCAAATCTGACAGACCAAGCCATCTTCGAACGGCTGGAACAGGACATCGCATTTCGATCCGTGGCAACTCGTCTCCTGCAACGTTACGGCTACTTGACGCCAACACCAAATCCAAATTCGGACCTTGCAAAAGAAAAAGAATTAGTGCTCAAGGAACGAGCGCGACGTCTGGTTCAGATTGAGTCACAGGAAGATACGGAGTCGCTTCGTCCGCAGAGAAACGATCACGATCTCGAACGCACCGCAACATGCGATCCGCGGCGCGACGAAGACTGCCCGCAGCAGTTGCCGTCGAACCGTCGCCAAAATACGCGCACGCCTGGCGGAACGTCGTCACCTGAAACGAACCCACAAGCAGTCCCTGAACAGCAACCATCACAGAGTCCTTCGCGTATTCTGCGAGCGGACGGATTACCACAGGCTCCGGATCCATTGGACGGTGGCAACAGCGCTGATTCGTCTCCGAACTTTCAATTAACTTCGGGTTTGGCCAAGCACGATTCGAATCCCTCGGCAGGGTCGCAACCTCTAGGGCAGGGCGCGCTCGATGGTTTGTCGCTCACAAGGAATACACCTTCCGCGCCACTTGAGCCTCGTTCTTCCATGCAGGCCTACCTGGATAAAAACGGGATGGAAGTGCCTTCTCGCACCGATTACCCGCGGGGAAGAACCAGGGAGCAAGATGTGACGCCGGTGAAGATGGTCCACCGCGCAAATCCCTACGCTGACATCCCCTCTCTTTACGACATGTATGTGCAAGCATCAGCACACCAAACCCCCAATGAGCGTTTTGGCCTGGAGGTCTTCCGCAGCATTTCGAGTGACCCGCAAGCAATTCCGATGGACCTTCCCGTCGGGCCCGACTACGTGATCGGTCCCGGCGACACTCTGGAAATCGATCTCTGGGGTGGTGTATCGCAGCGGTTGTTTAGGGTAGTTGATCGCGAGGGGCGCGTGTCTTTGCCCGAAACTGGACCGTTGCTTGTCAGCGGACGGAATCTGGCCGACACCCAACAGGCAGTGCAGCAGGTGCTAAGAACACAGTTTCGCGATATTTCCGCAGATGTGTCTGTATCGAAACTTCGAACGGTTCGCGTGTACGTCGTGGGAGACGTTGCCGAACCTGGCGCTTACGACATCAGTTCGCTCTCCACACCTTTGAATGCGTTGTTCGCCGCGGGAGGTATAACGCCCCGTGGCTCGCTTCGAGCTCTGAAGCACTATCGTGGCAAGCAGCTCGTGGAAGAAGTGGATGCCTACGATTTGTTGCTCCACGGCGTACGGTCCGATATGCGCCGGTTGGAGAATGGAGACACGCTGCTCGTTCCTTCTTTGGGACCGCAAGTAACCGTGGACGGAATGGTGCGGCGGCCAGCAATCTACGAGCTGCGCGGCGAAAGCTCCCTTGCGGACGTGCTTGAGCTGGCTGGCGGAATCCTGCCGACGGCCACGCTACGGCACGTTGAAGTTCAACGCGTCGAAGCACACGAAAAACGCACCATGCTGACGCTCGACCTGACCCCTACTGGGGACCCGGATTCCGCTAAGAAGCAGCTTGATGCGTTCAAGATTAGCGACGGCGACGAAGTGCACATTTTTCCAATCGCTCCCTATAACGAAGACGCCATCTATATTCAAGGACATGTGCTGCGGCCTGGGCGGTATTCCTATAAGCAAGGGATGAACCTGTCTGACCTGATTGGGTCATATAAAGATCTATTGCCCGAACCTGCGCCCCACTACGCGGAAATCGTCAGATTAAATCCGCCGGACTTTCATCCCAGCGTTGAGAGTTTCGATCTGACAGCGGCTCTGGCGAATCCGGCCTCAGGGCCAAAGCTGCAGCCGCTTGACACTGTTCGCGTTTTTAGCCGCTACGATTTTGAGCCGGCGCCGGAAGTCTGGATTGGCGGAGAGGTTCGAGAACCGGGGAAATATCGCACTTCGGGTCAAGCGCACTTGAGGGATGCAGTCTATCTCGCAGGCGGGGTTACACAGGATGCTTCGCTGGACTCTGCGCAACTATTCCGTACACAGCCCGACGGCACGATGAAAATTCTCAGTGTTGATCTCCGCGAGGCCCTTGCGGGGAATCCCATGGACAACGTGGTGATACAGCCGCGCGACCGCTTGCTGATTCACCGCAATTCGAGCCGCGTTGATCCGCCAACGGTTTTCATTAAGGGCGAAGTAGCCAAACCCGGACGCTATCCCCTCACAACCAATATGCGCGTGGAGGATCTGGTTCGCGTGGCTGGCGGTCTAAAAAGAAGCGCCTACACGGAAAGCGCCGATCTCACACGTTTCGAAACGAATGGCACCGAGAAGAGCCCCGGTGATCGGCAGGAACTTGACCTCGACGCGGCAATGAAAGGTGACCCGAAGACCGATCTACCACTGCGCGACGGAGACATCCTGACGATTCGACAACTCCCGCGCTGGGCCGACATTGGTGCCTCCATAACCGTGCGGGGAGAAGTTTTGCATCCGGGCACCTATGGCATTGGGCCAGGAGAGCGTCTGAGTTCTGTCTTGGCGCGAAGTGGCGGGCTTGGTCCGGAAGCCTATGCGTACGGTGCAGTGTTAATGAGGCGCGAAGTGCGCGAGCTAGAGTTGAAGTCGCACATGGAACTCGTGGAACGGGTAAAAGCACAGCAGGTGATCCTCAAAGCATTGCCGGAAAATGATGCCGACCAGAAAAATGCAAAGTTGACTGCCATTGGTCAAACAGAAGCGACACTCGCTCAACTGCAGGCGAGCGCCCCCATCGGTCGTGTGGTGATCCATATCCCGCCTGATACAAAGAATTGGCAGAACACGGCTGCGGATGTGCAAATTCGCGATGGCGATGTACTTTTTGTTCCCAAAAGAGCGGGCTACGTGATGGTGAACGGCCAAGTCTTCAATCCGACTGCCGTGAGTTACCGGCCGGGACAAAGCGCGAGGTGGTACCTGAGCCAGGCCGGTGGGGTAACGCAGCTCGCGGACAAGAAGGCTGTGTTTGTGATCCGCGCCGACGGTTCTGTGATCGCCGCAAAAAACAATAACAGTGGTTGGTGGGGTGGCGATCCGATGAGCACGACCTTGCGCGCTGGAGACATGATCGTTGTGCCCGAAAAGGCGCCAAAAATCGGCGGTCGTAACTGGGCTTTGATCATGCAATCAGCGCAATTGGCTTCATCGGTAGCGCTGGCAGTAGCGTACATCCACCCATGACGAAAGGCACTCACGATGCAGATGAGGGTTATCGTGCTGGCGTTTAGCTATGCGGCGTCAAGTCTGACGCTGACAGCGCCGTTCTCTATGTCTGCACCTCCGCAAGAGCAGGAACAACGCGTGGCGGATTCGAAAGAGAACAGTTCAGATACCAAAGCAGAAATGACGCCGAAGAAAAAAATCACAATCGATCTGGAGACCGAACCTTTTGAGAATTCTCAGCCAGGCTTTTCCGGACTAGGTAAGCGCTTTTTAGACGACCAAAAACAGATCTGGACAAGTCCGGCGAAGGTTCGCTTTTCCGATACTCAGTGGCTCGTACCACTCAGCGGAATCACCGCGGGATTATTCGTAACCGACGTCAGTTACAGCAGGCATCTTTCCCAAAATCCTTCGACCATCAGCCACTACAAGACGCTGTCAAACGCCAGTGTCGGAGCCCTCATCGGAGGAGCCGGCGGGATGTGGTTGTTGGGTCACGTCAAGCACAACGAACACTGGAGCGAGACGGGATTCCTTGCAGGCGAAGCCGCGATCAATAGCCTCGTGGCAGTAGAGGCTATGAAGTACTCCCTCGGACGCCAGCGCCCGTTCCAGGGTGATGGGAGCGGACCGTTCTTTCATGGCGGCACATCGTTTCCTTCTGAACACGCCGCTGCGGCATGGTCCGTGGCGGGAGTAATTGCGCACGAGTATCCAGGACCACTCACCAGAATCATGGCTTACGGTCTGGCGTCTCTTGTGGACTACTCACGAATTCGAGGCCGCCAGCATTTTCCGTCCGATGTTTTCGTGGGCAGCATCATGGGCAATCTCATCGCCCAGAATATTTACAGCCGCCGGCACGATCCTAAACTTGGAGGCGGTGAATGGAGATCCCTCAGCCAAATCTTTCGCAGCGATGGAAACTCCTCTCCGGCCAACCAGGGTTCGCCGTACGTTCCGCTCGATAGCTGGATCTATCCCGCCCTCGACCGGTTAGCCGGCATGGGCCTGATCAAGAGTGCATTCGAAGGGATGAAGCCTTGGACGCGCAATGAGTGTATTCGCCTGCTGGGTGAGGCTGGCGAGCGCGTCAACGCAGGAATGGGTGGACCGGAAGCCGAAAAAATCTACCAACTGCTCGAAACAGAATTCAGCAACGAACTTGAAAATGCCGGTGGCGAAGACCGCGTCCACGCCAAAGTGGAATCTGTATATGCCCGCGTAACCAATGTCTCTGGCCAACCGCTCACGGATGGGAACCATTTTGGTCAAACGATCACGAATGATTTCGGCAGGCTTTATCAGGAAGGGGTCAATTCTGTAGAGGGCTTTTCGGCCTGGACCACCAGCGGGCACTGGGTGGGCTATATACGAGGCGAATACCAACACGCTCCTTCAGCGCCGGCAGATTCAGAGACGACTCGGCAATTCATCGGCTCTGTCGATGGCACGGGAATTCCGCCCGCGACGCCATTCTCCACGGTAAACCGCGCGCGGCTGTTAGATACCTATGTAGGGCTGACTTTCAATAATTGGCAGATGTCTTACGGCAAGCAAAGCCTATGGTGGAGTCCTATGCAAGGCGGGCCGTTGATGTTTAGCGACAACGCGGAGCCAATCAATATGTTCCGAATCAGCCGCGTCTCACCGTTCAAGCTTCCCAGCATTTTGGGTTGGTTGGGGCCCATTCGCGCCGAGTGGTTCCTCGGGCAGCTTGCTGGCCACGAATTTGTCTTCCGAACCGATACTGGTCTTCTGGGGCAATTTGGACAATCCATCAGTCGACAGCCATTTTTGCAAGGGCAGAAATTCAGTTTCAAACCTACTTCAAACCTTGAGTTCAGCGTTTCCCTCACCGTGATTTTTTCGGGTGGACCGACTCCCCTTACTTGGCATTTCTTACTCCAGAGCTATTCTGGTCTGCCCCATTCCAAAGGGCCCGTCATTGGCGACGAAGGAGACGGTCGCTCGGGCGTGGATTTCAGTTACAAAGTTCCTGGATTGCGGAATTGGCTCACCTTTTACGGCGACGCTATGACGGAAGACGAGATTTCTCCCTTAGGGTATCCGCGCAAATCGGCTTTTCAGGGCGGACTCTACCTTGCTCGAATTCCAGGTATTCCCAAGCTTGATCTTCGCGTGGAGGGTGGAAGCACGGCGCCAGTGGATTTTCCCACGTGCCAAGGATGTTTCTACGTGAACGGTCGGTATCCAGATGGTTCTTACATCAATTACGGCAATCTTGTTGGGAGCTCGTTAGGACGCGCTGGACAGGGTGAACGAGCTTGGAGCACCTACTGGTTCTCGCCTCGCGACAAGATCCAGTTTCAATATCGCCATCTGAAGGTGAACGGAGATTACCTGCAACGAGGGGGCACGCTGAACGACGGAGGCGTAGGAGTGGAATTTCAACTTCGCCCCCAAATTACGTTTTCAGGATCATTGCAGTACGAAAACTGGAATTTTCCGCTTCTTTCAGTTGAGAAAAAATCCAACTGGACGACGAGCGCAGGGTTCACTTTCTGGCCCAAAGCCTGGAAATGATCGGGCGAAGTTTCAGCATAGGAACTAGTGACGGAGCAAAAGAGAAGTGACGCAGACAGCTACTAAACAGCAGCCTGAAACCGCGCTTGTGCCGGTTGCGGGAGAGGTTTCTCTGCCGGAAATACCGCTCGAGGATTCACGTGACCGGCAAGCGGAGCAATTGCGTCTGCTTTGGGGACGCCGCCGATTCTTTTTCCGGGCTGGAGTGACTGGTCTTCTGATCTCGACTTTGGTTGCGTTCCTCATTCCAAAGTCATACACGTCAACCACACAACTTATGCCTCCGGATCAGCAATCCACTTCCGGGATGGCCATGATGGCGGCGATGGCAGCTAAGACTGGGGGAGGATTGGCTGGCGTAGCGGGCGACCTACTCGGGCTGAAAAGTTCGGGAGCCTTGTTCATCGGAGTCTTGAGAAGTGAAAGTTCTGAGGATCGGCTTATCCAGCAATTTGATTTGAAGAAAGTTTATGGCAAACAGCTGACTGTCGACGCGCGAATCAAGCTTGATGAGAATACGTCTATTTCTGAAGATCGCAAGAGCGGCATCATCACCATCAGTGTAACGGATCATAGTCCGCAGCGAGCCGCGGCGCTGGCCAACGCTTACGTCGACCAATTGAATACGCTCGTTTCCGAGCTCTCAACTTCTTCCGCACACCGCGAACGCGTGTTTCTGGAGGATCGCCTTAAGGTCGCGAAGGTAGATCTGGACGATGCCGTCAACCAGCTCGCCCAGTTTTCCAGCAAGAACAACACGCTCGACATCCAGCAGGAAGGCAAAGCCATGTTGGACGCAGCCGGAACGATCGCCGGCGAACTGATCGCCGCGCAATCACAGCTCGAGGGACTTCGGCAGATCTATACGGATAGCAATTCCCGCGTGCGCGCTTTGAATGGGCGCGTTGCGGAGCTTCGCCGGCAACTTCAGAAGCTCAGTGGGACGCAAGGCGGCAATGAAGAGAATATTTCTCAAGCATCGGCTTTGACAAAAAACCAGGCCGGCGATCCCCCCGTCAGTCAGGCCGCTGATCCATCCACTGCGAAGGCAGGCGGCGGACTTCCTTTTCCCACAATTAAGAGCCTGCCGTTGCTCGGAGCGAAATACGGAGACTATTACCGCCGCGCGAAGATCCAGGAAACCGTCTTTGAATTGCTGACCCAACAATACGAGCTTGCGAAAGTGCAAGAGGCAAAAGAGACGCCCAGTGTCAAAGTGCTCGATCTAGCCAAAATTCCGGAGAAGAAATCGTTTCCGCCGCGCCTGACAATCGTATTTCTGGGCACGTTTCTGGCTCTTGCGTTGTCTGTTGTTTGGGTGATGGGTTCCGCGCAGTGGGAAGCAACCGATCCACTCGACCCGCGGAGAGTCTTGCTGCATGAGGTGGCTGGCACGCTGAAGGCACGGATTCCGTGGGCGCTATCGAATGGGGTAAGTTCCAACGGGGCAGGATCGCGTGCAGACAGAGAAGCAGCGGGCCGGGCGGAAGAAGATTTTCAGCGGGACAGCGATTTGAACGACAAGTAGCCTTGAATCGTCTGTAACGTGCAGTAAACAAGCTGCTTACTTGAGAATCAGCCCTGTGGCTGACGGGGCGAAGCTGTATGCGGAGTAACGCATGGGTCTATCCCACTTGACTGTAGGGGCAAGGCAGCAACGAAGCGAGTTCGACGCGATGCACCTGCCGGATTCCTTTCTGGAACCCCACTGGTATGCGGCATACACGTGTGCGAACCATGAAAAGCGCGTCGTCGCGGAACTCGGGATGCGCGAGTTGGAGCACTTTCTTCCGCTATACAGTTCCGTGCGACGCTGGAAAGACCGGCGCGTGCAATTGGAGTCGCCCTTGTTTCCCGGGTACGTGTTTGTGCGGCTGGCGCTGCGCGAGCGGCTGCGCGTGCTGGAAATTCCGAGCGTGGTGCGGCTGGTCGGCTTTAACGGACAACCGACAGCGCTTCCCGACACTGAAATGGAAATCATGCGGGCAGGCCTGTCGCAGAGCTCACGCGCGGAACCGCATCCATTCCTGACGGTTGGGCGGCACGTGCGGATAATCGGAGGGCCACTCGCAGGACTCGACGGCGTGCTGAGACGCAAGAAGAGCGGCATGCGAGTGATCGTGTCCCTGGGGTTGATCCAGCGATCCGTCGCGGTGGACGTTGACATCGCGGATGTGCGACCTGCCACGGTGTAATGCCGGACCGGCGTCATCGGAACGGAGGAGAATTTTTCCTGCGAGCGCGCCACCGGTTCCATGGATCATTATCAAAACAAAAGGGTTGCGAGATTTGCAATTCGTAAGTACATAAAAAGAGAGGGAATAGAAAACAGCGAGTAGGGATACATAGTGGATGAGGTTCCGACGTGCCACCCTCCCCCTTCTCCGCCTGATTTGAAAGATGCAGATCCCATTGTGGTTAGGGGATGGGGGTCGGCAAAAATATTGATGCGGCGGAGTATAGGGGAGCGAGACGGAAGGGTCGAAAAGGATAGCGGGGTTTGAGGATGGCTGCGGCTGGTGAACTTAACTTATGTTAGCACATAGGTACGGTACTAGTTATAAAAACTTAACATGTCCGAAATCAAGAACATGAAGGCTTCGCAATCCGGCGAAGGTTTCGCCTCGTCGAAGTCCGCGACCCTAGTGCGAACAGCGGAAATGGCTGAAACGGGAGACAACCTTATTAATGGGGATAAGGGGCGTAACGGGCACCTGACCAGCGGACGCCTGCTGGCAAGAAATACCCTATGGAATCTGATAGGCAGCGGCGCGCCGATGGTGGTGGCGGTTTTCTGCATTCCGATTCTCATTCGAGGATTGGGTAAGGACCGCTTCGGCGTGCTGACTCTAGCCTGGGCGCTTATAGGCTACGCCAGCCTGTTCGACCTCGGACTGGGCCGCGCGCTAACTCAATTGGTCGCAAAAAAACTCGGTGCCGGGGAGGATCGTGAGATTCCCACGCTGGTCTGGACTTCCCTGCTGCTCATGTTGCTCTTGGGTGTGGTGGGCACCGCCGTCGTGGGTCTGCTTTCACCGTGGCTTGTCCATCGCGCCTTAAATGTGCCCGGCGCGCTGCAGCGCGAGACGCTGCAATCCTTCTATTTGCTCGGGCTTTCCATTCCGGTGGTCATCAGCACGGCCGGTCTGCGCGGCTTGCTGGAAGCGCACCAGCGATTCGGCCTGATCAATGCTCTGCGCATACCGATGGGAGTATTCACGTTTGCTGGTCCGATGCTGGTGCTTCCTCTTTCCAAGAGCGTGTTCCCCGTCGTGGGCATACTCGTTTTCGGGCGGCTAATCGGGTGGGCGGCTCACCTGCTTGTGTGCTTCCGGATCGAACCGGAACTGGGACATCGCATCGCTTGGCAGCGCGCCGCCGCAGGTCCTTTGCTGCGCTTCGGCGGCTGGATGACCGTCACAAATGTTGTGGGGCCGCTCATGGTAACCCTCGACCGATTCTTGATCGGCGCGATGGTCTCCATGGCCGCAGTCACCTACTACGCCACTCCCTATGAGGTGGTAACAAGACTTTGGCTCGTACCTGGCGCGTTGGTCGGTGTGATGTTTCCGGCCTTCTCGATGAGTTTTGCACTAGACCCCAAGCGCACCGCGCTCCTTTACAGCCGGTGCGTTAGGTACGTCTTTCTGATTCTCTTCCCGGTCGTTCTCGTAACCGTTGGCTTGGCGCAGAACGGTCTTACGCTTTGGCTGGGCGCTGAATTCGCGCAGCACAGCGTCCGTGTGCTCCAGTGGCTTGCTGTGGGTGTGTTCCTTAACAGTTTGGCACAGGTGCCTTTTGCTCTGGTGCAGGGTGTTGGCAGGCCCGACCTGACGGCAAGGCTGCACCTGATCGAGCTGCCCTTTTACCTGCTGGCATTGTGGTTGCTGATCTCTGCATACGGCATTGAAGGCGCTGCCATTGCGTGGACGGGGCGCGTGGCTGTCGACGCCTTGGTTCTATTTTGTCTAGGGAGGCGATTCTTGCCAACCAGCACTTCTGTCGCTCCGAGGACTGTGTTTCTGCTTGCCCTCGCCTTGGTAACGCTAGCATTGGCAAGTCTCGCGCTGGGTCTTGTCCTGAAGGGAGTCTTCCTTCTGGTGACTATTCTCACTTTTGTATTTGCGACTTGGTTTTTGATTCTCACGCCAGAAGAACGAACTCTCGCGCAAGACTACCTCTAGCAAAGTCATGGCAACCGTTCAAGCAGCGGTCAATGATCCGTCGCGCGGAGACCAGATTCGGTCTCTCCCGTGCCCGACTTGCTACATGTGCGGGACGGAAGGCGAGCCTCTCTATGAGGGCTTGAAGGATAACCTCTTCGGAGCCCCCGGGACATGGAACCTCAGCCGCTGTCCGAATCGTACGTGTGGGCTTGTATGGCTCGACCCGATGCCGTTGGAAGAAGACATTGCGTACGCCTACGCAAAATATTATACCCACCGGCAGCAACTCCCGGGCAGATCGGGGACAGCAGGTAGGTTCTTGAAGCTGGGCCTCGTTGCAGCCTACGATTTCTTACTCCGGTTGACTCCAGTACATCGCGAACAGAAGCAACTTGCTTGTATGTACCTCAGAGAGACTTTGAAAGGAAAATTATTGGACGTAGGTTGCGGTGATGGAACCCGGCTCGCGAGACTACGAGATCTCGGCTGGGAGGTCTATGGCCAGGAAACGGATCCGCATGCCGCGTGTCACGCGAGAGACGCTTACGCTGTTCCAGTACACTTAGGCGCCTTGGAAGAAGCACAGTTACCTGATGCGGGGTTCGATGCCATCATCATGAACCACGTTATTGAGCACATCCATGACCCTGTGCGTTTACTCAGGGAATGCAATCGACTTTTGAAACCAGGCGGTACTTTCGTAGCTGTAACCCCCAACGCGCAGAGTTATGGGCACAGGTCCTTTGGGCCATCGTGGAGAGGATTGGAGCCGCCAAGGCACCTATTCTTGTTCTCTCAGGAAACGCTCCGTGACGCCGCGAGGAGGGCGGGCTTCAAAAGGGTTGACACGTGGACAACACCCGCGAATGCACACGTGATTGTGAAGGCCAGTTTGCAAACGCGCTCAAGTCCAAAGCAATATAAGAGCCGGCTGTCCGAATTCAGCCGCAGCATTTTGCTCGCGGGCTATCAATTCTGGATGATGCTTGTACACCTCAAGGACAAGAATTCTGGCGAAGAGTGCGTTCTACACGCCACAAAATGAAGTCTGCCACAGCCCGAAAAACAGACATTTGCTCGGTCATAGTCACGTACCATCCGGATGCTGGCTTCTCAAATCGCATAATGCACCTTCGAGATCAGGTAGGCGGACTAGTCGTGGTGGACAACAATTCAGGAAGCGCAGAACGGGGCGCCTTGAGGCAACTTTCGTCGGAACATGGAGTTCATCTCATTTTCAACAGCGAGAATCTCGGTATCGGAGCTGCCTTGAATCAAGGTGTGTGTTGGGCCGCAGAAGAGGGTTACACCTGGGTTTTGACACTCGATCAGGACAGTGTTGTTGCCAATGACATGGTTTCGACGCTGGCATCTGTCTATGAAGAGTTACCCGAAAAGGAAAATCTGGCTATCATCGGCTCAAACTACAGAGATTCGAATGGCGGAAAGCTGTTTATATCCGCAGACCGGGGCGATCAACGTTCGTGGCAAGAAGTAAAGACGGTAATCACGTCGGGAAGCTTGGTTTCCCTTGCAGCCTATTCCGCGCTTGGGCCATTTCGGGAGGAGTTTTTCATGGATTGTGTTGACCTCGAGTACTGTCTCCGTGCACGGTCACACGGATTTAGAATTATTGTGACTCGAAAGCCTCTGATGGACCATGCCCTCGGTGCCACCACCATGCATAGGCTTCTTTGGAAAAGAACCGGAACTTCCAATCATTTGCCAGTGCGGCGATACTACATGGCACGAAATCACGTCGTGCTCATGCGGGAATACATATTCAGGGAGCCGCTATGGGTGCTCAGAATGGTTTATTCACTTCTCAAGTCCGGTATTCTTTTCTTGCTCTTTGAGCAGAATAGAATTCTGAAGCTCAAGTGTTCAGCGATGGGACTGTTCGACGGACTAGCTTCTAACTGCGGCAGGCGGTTAAGCTGAAAGAGAGTGTTCGATCCTCCGGAGTTCATGAACTCTTCAAGCAAACCTCAGCAGGTCACACCTAAAAGGCAATCGGGTGATCCCGCGGGCTGGCTGGTCTTACCCGGCTACGTCCTTCTTTTTCTAATGCTGGTTTTTCCGATGGTGCTGCAAGTCCTCTACGTCAAGGCATTCCTATTTGGATTCCTAATGATAGTTGTTATGGTCGGGGGACTGACGGGCAGGTTCACCCTGCACCCAATCGTCGTATTGTGGACGTACTTCTTTTCCATCGTGGGTTTTTTTTTCGTGCTGAGAGGTCTTCTTGCCGGAACTCCTGGGGCAGCTCACGCGGCACAACTATATGTGATCTGGCCTATTATTTACGTAGTTGTGCTTGCGGGGGTAGCGAGCAGGGGCATACTCGTCGGACTGCAACGAACCCTTGTCGCTGCGACTCTGTGTATAGCAATTCAAGGAGGGGTCTACTTACTCACACAAGTGAATATCTTGCCCGAAAATAGATACACGAGTTCGCTTTCTCTTGGATGGGAAGACCAGTCAATTGGCTTCCACGAAGGATACATAGGAATGCAGTTCCCAGGTCTCAATTCTCTGCCCTTTCTCTTGCCTTTCATTATGGCGGCTTTGGTCACTCAATTCCCGAAGACTAAGTTCAGGATCGTTCCACGGTTCGCTCTCTGGATAAGCCTGTTTCTGGGTCTAACCTTGGTACTAACATCGGGCCGTCGTGCGGTCATGCTTGTTACTGCTGTTGCGCCGATTCTGATATTGGCCTTCACCTCCCTTCTGCCCAGTGGTTCAAGGCACTTATCCAGGAAATCCCTCGCCCGATTGACAGCAGCGTTAGTTCTGACCCTCCTGATTCTGCCCATTCCGATGAACTCGATCTTTGAGGGCAGCGCGATGGGTATCTTCGATAGACTTTCTTCAGGTTTTGACTTCACCCCCACCACGATCGACGAGGGCGCGGCAGCCCGATCCGATCAATACACTGCTCTAGTTCGGGGCTGGTACGAAAATCCAATACTTGGAGCTGGTCATGGTGCAAGTGCCTACGGTTCGATCCGCTCCGAAACAAGACCTTGGGAATACGAGTTGTCATATTTGGCGTTGCTTTTTCAAACGGGCATCCTCGGTTTTCTCGTCTACGCTGCAGGTGTGGTTTGGATCTATTGGACAGGGACAAAAATGATCCGAGAAGGTGGCCCGGGGGGAGCAGAGATTGTGCCTCTTCTAGTCGGAATGTCCTGTTATCTGATAGCGAACGCGACAAATCCCTATCTCGCTAGATTCGACGGAATTTGGGCGATTTTTCTGCCGCTGGCGTTCATAAATTACTGGTTGCTCTCACGCGATCAAGCACGTAACGATTCCGGGGGGCACATCCGCCAGCTCCGTGAACAATCTTGATGGTCCGCTGCCTTGACATCGTTATTGTGAATTGGAATGCAGGGAAGCAGCTAATGGATTGCGTCGCGTCTATCGCGGCCAGTAAAAGAAAGGCATTTGATCTCGCTCGAGTGATCGTGGTGGACAATGCTTCGTCGGATGGCTCGGTGGAACGACTAGAAGAGATCGCGCTCCCAGTCACGATTATCCGCAATGCGAAAAACCACGGATTCGCAGCCGCTTGTAACCAAGGCGCGAAAGGCAGTCGTGCGGATTATTTGCTGTTTCTGAATCCAGATGTATGCGTGTTCGGGAACTCTCTTGCGGCGTCGCTCGAATTCATGCAAGGGTCGGAGAACGCCAGCGTCGGGATTTGCGGCATACAGCTTGTTGATGCAGAACGCCGAGTCATTCGCAGCTGCGCACGTTTCCCGACAGTCGGGCGTTCGTATTCGAAGATTCTTGGTCTGGATCGGTTTCTTCCCAACTGTTTTGACGGACACTATCTTCCAGAACGGGACCATAGCAAGAGCTGTCAGGTGGATCAAGTTATGGGTGCTTTCTTCTTGGTACGCCGAAGCGTTTTTGAGGAGCTAAATGGGTTCGACCATCGGTTCTTCGTCTACTTCGAGGATGTAGATTTCTCGTACCGGAGTAGCCAAGTTGGTTGGAGCTCATACTATCTCACTACTGCTCAGGCGTTTCACAAAGGAGAAGGCTGCACGGAGCAGGTGAGAGCGGCCCGATTGTTTTACTTGCTTCGCAGTCGAATTCTCTACGGTTATAAGCACTTCGGATGGCCATCGGCGACAGGCCTGTTAGCGGGAACTGTTTTGCTTGAGCCCTTTACTCGGCTGGCGTGGGCCGCATGGCGGGGATCGGTCACGGAAATAATCGAAACGTTGCAAGCTTATGCGCGGCTTTGGCGCACGATACCAGGTTTGCTTTGGAATCGAAAAAGACGAGAGAAGGCATATGCAATGGGCGGTTCCGTTCCCGATACCGATTCCTGACCTGCCTTTTTCGTGCCTCGCAGCACGTGCCGCCACAGAACTCGAGCTGACATTAGACGGTCAACGTACAGCCCGTAGAAGCCAAAGTAGAACATTGAGCTGCTGATGCACTTTAAGGGAGAAGAGACGAACGATGCCGGGCACGTTTGTGTTATCGCTTGACACCGAGTTGGCCTGGGGCTCTTTCGACAAGAGACTAGGCCCGGAACTCGTGCGCGCGGCTGAATGGGAAAATCGCGAAGGAATCCCAAGGTTGCTTGAGGTGCTCTGCCGCTACCGTCTCTCGGCAACGTGGGCATTCGTTGGTCACGCCACGCTGGACCACTGTTCCGGCCATCCGGAGTTGGAGCCAGTGAATTACGAGTGGTATTCAGGCGACTGGTTTCAACATGATCCTGCTTCCGAAGAATCTCGACACCCGGAGTGGTACGCTCGGAGTTGCTTTTTGAAGGTGTTACGTGCGCCATATCCTCAAGAAATCGCCTTTCATTCTTTTTCGCACGTCATCTTTGGGCATCCCGGCACGTCACGCCGACGGGCGAAGCAAGAATTTGCCAAATGCCGGGAAATTGCCCAGGAATTTGGGATTCGAGGGGATGTCTTCGTATTTCCCCGCAACCGGGTGGGTTTCTTGAACGAGCTACGGGAGGCGGAGTTCCGCGCGTATCGTTCACCGGATGTGGCACGATTTCGCACTCGCCACGACAAAATCAACAAGGCACTGGGCGTCCTTGCGGATTTCTTTGGTTTCACGCCATTGCCTGTCGCCCCTCACTTGGACCATGGGCTTGTTGGGCTTCCAGGTTCATTGATGCTCCGTGCAATGGATGGATGGCGACGTCTTATTCCGCTCCGTTCGCGTCGCGCCCGCATCATGAAGGGCATAGATCGATGCATCCGAGAAGGCGCCATCTTCCACCTGTGGCTACATCCCATCAATCTTTACTACCAGCAGCAAGCGATATTCGAACTCTTAGAAGAGTGTTTCTATCGGGTAAGTCTTCTCCGTGATCGGGGTGACCTGTGCGTTGCCACGATGGGGGAGACTGCTCAGAGATACAGGACTTCCCATGAGCCGGCGACGAAGATGGTTTGCGCAGCTGTATAGCTGGCCTCAAGGAAAAACTGAAATGGATTTCAGCTCCATGCGAATCGGGTACGTTCCCTACGACAACACGCTACGGCTGCCCGGTGACAGATACAGGTTTTGTTATTACGCGAAGATGAGAAACATTGCATTCGAGATCGCCGACCCTTCTGAGCGGTACGACTTACTCGTGCTCAGCGCGGGCGCAGACTTGAGTACGTGGCGGCGGTATCCCAAGAAAGATACGAAGATCGTCTTTCAATACATCAATTCTTATCTCTCCGAGGCATTCGGCAGCCCGAAACGAGTGTTCCGTGGCTTGGCAAAATTCCTGGTAAGGCAAAACCGCTACTTGCTGGTGGACCACTGCAGCGGTATCCGCGAGATGTGCCAGCTTGCCGATGCGGTGGTGTGCACAACGCTTGAACAGCAGCGGGACGTTTCCGAATTCTGCACCAACACTCACTTGATTCTGGATTCCTATGAACCGCTGGTGCGCTCCTCAAAATTGGACTACTCCGGAAGCGAGATCGCTAATTTGGTGTGGCAGGGATTTCCGGAAAATATAAGATTTTTTGCAGAAATTCGCGACGTGTTGAAGCGGGTTCAAAAGAGTCGAAAGCTGGCGTTCCATATCGTTACAAACCTGGAGTATGGCCAGTACCTAGGGCGCAGGGTCAGAAAGCGGCGCGCACTCGAAGTAGCCCGTGGATTCCTGGACAACGTTTACCTCTATGAGTGGAACGAGGATACGTGCAGCTCAATCATTACCGCGTGCGACTTGGCATTGATTCCGATCCCGCTTGGCGACGGCTTCGAGGCGGGCAAGCCTGAGAACAAGTTGCTACTGTTCTGGCGGCTGGGAATGCCGACCGTGGTCTCCGCGACGCCCGCATATTCCCGAGCCATGCGCAAATGCGGGCTGGCAATGGATTGCCGAACCGCCACAGAGTGGGAAAAAGCGCTTCTGGCTTTACTGGGAAACGAGGAGGCCAGAAGGCAAGCAGGTCAAAAAGGCAAAAGTTTTGCCGAGAAATACTTCGGCGAGGAGAGAATACTGGAACAGTGGGATGTCCTGTTTTCATCGCTTTTGGCAGGGGGTGAACAAGAGAATGCAGACGCCACCCTGATAACCAGGGCGTGAGCGTTGCCGGAAGGTCTGAAATGCCTGACACGCCACAAATAGAACGCGCGACGATGACACATTTCAGCGGAACGATTTCGAGAGTAGACGGCTTGGCATCCTTCGTGCGATGTCCAGACTGCCATGCGGGAGCACTGATCTTCGAGCAGACAAAAGTGAGCTGCAGGCGTTGTCGAGCAGAATTCCCCGTCCTAAAAGGAAGTGCTGTGCTCCTCCGGCACGACAACCAAGTATTTCCGCCGCAATCGTTCTCTGGTCACCTGCAAACAGGGCGAGGTAAGACATTCTCTCGACTCATTCCTAGCCCTTCCGTGAATTTGAGCATCGAGCGCAGCTTGTATGCATTTAGGAAAGCGTTAGGCAAATGCCAGCAAAGTTACGTGCTCGTGGTCGGAAGCGGGAAGCAGCGGAAAAAGCTTGAGCGCTTTTTCCCTGCATCTGAAGGAATCACCCTGATATGTTGCGATGTCGACCTCAATGCAGACATCGATGTGTTCTGCGACGCTCATGAACTCCCTTTCCACGAAGGGGTTTTTCAAGGGGTGATCACCACAGCGGTGCTTCAACATGTGCTGCACCCTGAACGAGTAGCGCAGGAAATGTTGCGTGTCTTGGCCATCGGGGGTGTCATCTACTCGGAAGTTGCATTCATGCAGCAGGTGTGCGAGGGAGCGTACGACTACACGAGGTATAGCTTGTCTGGACATCGACTCTTACTGAAGGAGTTTCGGGAGATTTCTGCGGGCGTGGTAGCGGGACCGGGCACCGCACTAGTCTGGGCGGTGGAAAACTTCGTGTTGAGTTTCATGAGCGGGCGGCGGATCAGATCAGTGTCGAAGGCTGTCGTTAGGCTGTTCCTGTTTTGGATCAAGTATTTCGATTATTTTCTCAAGGACAAACCGGCAGCGATCGATGGAGCTTCTTGTACGTATTTCCTGGGCACCAAGAATGCGAACGGAGGAACTTCTGACCAGGAAATTGTGAACAATTATGTGGGAGAAAAGCATCTTCGACACGTATAGCTTCGATCTGATTTCGCCGGCCAAAAAGCTTTCCTCTGAGTATCGTCTGCGGGGGAATCGCCCGTAAACGCCGTTGCCAGGCTTGATCACGTTGACCAATCGCCGAAACTCCCGAATTCGCGTGTAAAACTGGGCGGGACTTTTTTCGAGCGTGTCCCAGATGAATTAGGCCTTTCGGGCTTCGAGGAACACTTCATTGAAACTTCTATTCTTGTTAACTGAAGACTGGGCTTTTGTTTCTCATCGCCTTCCTCTTGCTCGTGCGGCACGGGACGCTGGGGCTGAGATGTTCGTGATGACTCATCTCAGCGACTTGCGCTTCGAGCTCGAGAGGGAGGGATTTACGATTATCCCTTGGGAAATATCAAGAAGTAGTATAAATCCATTTCGTGAAGTCAGCGCATTTCTTCAGGTGATAAGGGCGTATAGGCGAGTACGGCCGGATCTCTTATTCCATGTCGGATTGAAACCAGTCGCTTATGGTGGTTTGGCAGCACGACTTTGCGACCGAACGGCCTCGGTGAATGCGATTGCGGGCATGGGTCATGCATTCACGAGCTCTAATCGTCGAATGCAATTACTGCGGCAGGTGCTCTTAACGCTTCTTCGCCTCGCGCTTGGAGGGAAGAACACGAAGGTTGTTCTTCAGAATGATGAGAATCGGGCACTCCTGATCAAAGAGGGCGTTGTGCCACTCTCGAGGACGACTGTTATCCGAGGCACTGGCGTGAACGTGGACCAGTTTGTTCCACGCCCTGAACCCGTTGGGACGCCTGTCGTCTTGTTGGCTTCGCGTCTGCTATGGGAGAAGGGTATAGGCGAGTTTGTGGAAGCAGCTCGACAGCTGCGTACGCGCAGCATAAACGCACGATTTGTTCTTGTCGGAAAGCCTGACCCTGAAAATCCGGCTTCAATTTCTGAGGCGCGGATTCATGAATGGGTAGATTCTAGCCTCATTGAATGGTGGGGACACCAGGATGACATGGCCAAAGTCCTTACGCGGGCAAACATAGTTTGCTTGCCATCATACGCGGAGGGGTTACCGAGAGTTTTGGTCGAAGCTGCTTCTTGCGGCCGTCCGATTGTAACGTCTGATATTCCCGGATGCCATGACATAGTGCGCCAAGGGGAAAATGGACTTCTTGTTCCGATCCGCAATCCTGATGCTTTGGCTCGGGCCATTGAAATCCTTATCAGTGACCGTGAACTGCGGGCCCGTATGGGAGCCCGGGGAAGAGAGATTGTTATCCGCGAGTTCGACGAGAGGATCGTGATTGCGCAAATGCTTTCGGTATTTAAGGAAACTGCGGGAGCCCGCTGGCCGGCTTTCCAGAGTGAAGTGCCTGGAATTAGACGCATCGCGTCATCTTGCACCGGGTGAGTTCTCCTGCATGAATCTCGAAGAAATAGTTATGAACTATGTGGAGATCCTTCATTGACTTCTATCTTCGTGACTGGTGCGAGTGGTTTTGTGGGGCACACTGTTTGCGAGCGTGTGCTGAATCTCGGGATGAAAGTCAGAGGGTCCTATCGATCGACGAGTTCGCAGTCGCGGGTGCCGGAGGGGGTCGAGAAAATCCATATTCCATCTGTGGACGGCGCTACCGATTGGTCAAGCGCACTGCCCGGAGTGAATGTGATCGTGCATACCGCCGCCCGCGTACATGTTCTGCGTGATTCCGCAGCTGATCCTCTGACCGAATTCCGCCGCGTCAATGTCGCGGGCACCCTGACGCTAGCGCGCCAGGCGGTCGACGCGGGGGTGCGGCGGTTTATCTTTGTCAGTTCGATTGGCGTAAATGGTGCGGAAACGTTTGAGGTGCCTTTTACCGCTGAGGATAAGGCAGCCCCACATTTGCCCTATGCGATCTCCAAATACGAAGCGGAATTGGGTCTGCGGCAGCTTGCACAAGAAACTGGACTGGAAGTGGTGATCATTCGCCCCCCACTCGTGTTCGGGCCAGCTGCACCAGGGAATTTCAATAAGTTGCTGGTGTTTGTGTATCGGGGCATTCCTCTACCGCTAGGCGCGATACACAACCGGCGCAGCCTGGTGGCGTTGAATAATCTGGTGGATCTGATCGTGACCTGCCTCAATCACCCGGCGGCTGCCAACCAGACCTTTTTAGTAAGCGATGGGGACGATCTTTCCACCACAGAACTGTTGCGACGCACGGCGGCAGCTCTGGGTAGACCGGCACGTTTGATTCCGGTGCCGGTGCTGGTGTTCCGGGCGGTGGCGCGCTTGTTGGGCAGAGCGAACTTCGCGCAGCAGCTATGTGGTTCCCTGCAAGTGGATATCAGTAAAACACGAAATCTGCTGGGCTGGACACCGCCTGTGAGTGTGGATGATACGTTGAAGCAAACGGCGCGGCATTTTTTGGCTAACCGGGACAGTTGAACCACTTTGGGCTGGTTAGGTACAGGCATTTACTACGTCTCGGATTTTCTCCGAAACAACGGAATTTCCAGCTACATTTTGGGACTTTCTAGTCCGATCTGCTGAAAAGTTAGGACAAGGGTACCTTCTTCTGTGTTGAGATTCGATTCGGAGGAGGGCGCGATGTTCCAACAGTTAGCGTAATTGCTTGTGAAGATCACAGGACCCACTATTATTCCACACATTCTGAAGCCGAACGGAACTCGCGCAGCTTCTTACGTCAAGCGGGCGTTCGACCTCGTTGCCGGTCTTTTGCTATTGCCGCTACTCGCTATTCCGATGGTCGCCATCACAATTGCCCTTAAGCTGACTTCCAGAGGTCCCGCTTTGTATTGGTCCGATCGTGTCGGTCGCGCGAACAGAATTTTCCGGATGCCGAAGTTTCGCACTATGAACATGAATACTCCTGAAGTGGCTACTCACCTTCTAGGTGATCCAGAGGCACACCTGACAGTCATCGGTCCGTTCCTCAGAAAGACAAGCCTGGACGAGTTGCCACAGATCTATAGCATCCTCAAGGGCGACCTCAGTTTTGTGGGACCGCGCCCTGCACTGCACAACCAGCATGATTTGGTGGCTCTCAGGACGGAGCGAGGAGTTCATGAACTCGTTCCAGGTCTCACCGGCTGGGCCCAAGTCAACGGCCGAGACGAACTTCCCATTCCAGCAAAGGTACAGTACGACATCGAATACTTACAAAAGAGAACGATTCTCTTCGACTTAAAGATCCTTTGCTTAACCTTTTTGAGGGTCATTCGAGGAGATGGAGTGGCACACTAATCCGGCGAAAATCGACGCGGCATCCCTTGCCACCTTCTGACAACCTTGCCCGAAAAATTGGTGCTTAACAGGACATTTGCGTAATTGAGAAGACCATCTCTCGTTTTCCTTTTTGTTGGATCAAAACGCAAACTCGACGCGCGTTCTGAGCAACCCTAACAAATCAATCGAAGACACATTCCGGCGGGGAGCCTGCAACCAGCAGAGCCGGTGGCAAATACGCGTAGCTTTCTGTGGTTAAGGGAGAATCTTTGAGTTCCAGAATACGCAAGTACCTTATCAGACTGCCGAAAGTGCTGTTCCGACAGCGACCAGTATTCATTTCCGTCGTCCAATCGTTGCTTGTGACAGGGTCCCTCGTTATGGCATGGTTGCTGCGTTTTGATTTTTCGTTACCCTATCGCCGTATCTTGCTAACCTCTGGCCTGCTGCTTCTAGTCGTCCGGCTGATCACGCTGCGGCTATTCAACCTTAATCACGGTTGGTGGCACTTCGCGAGTGTGAGTGATGCGATAAATATCCTGAAGGCCGTAGCTGTTGGATCTATCGGCTTCTTTGCGCTAAACCTTTATGTCTTTGATGTGGTTGCCTTTCCACGCTCCATTTACTTCCTGGAAGCAGTTCTTACAGCGTGCTTTCTCGCAGGTGCGCGCCTTGGTTCGCGCGTTCTAGTAGAGTCCATTCGACGCGACTCATCCCGCTCTAAGCGGGTAATTGTGGTCGGAGCAGGATTTGCCGCTCAGATGGTCATCCGGGAACTTGCCCGGCCCAACAGCGGCTATGCGGCAATCGGTTGCGTAGATGATGATCGATCCAAGATCGGGGTCAACATTCAGGGTGTGCCAGTCCTGGGCACTATCGACGAACTGGAATTTCTCGTCGAGGATAATCCTGCTGAAGAAATCCTAATTGCCATTCCCTCCGCCTCTGGCAAACAGATGCGACGTATTGCGGATGCCTGCCAAAAGGCGAAACTGCCCTTCAAGACCGTGCCTACGTTGAGCGACATAATTCGTGGTGAAGCGAGAATTAATCAATTCCGCGAAGTACGCCTTGAAGATTTGCTTGGGAGAGAGACTGTTCAAATCGATCTTGAGGCCGTCCGCAATCAGATCGCCGCGAGGACCATTATCGTGACAGGGGCGGCCGGATCAATCGGGTCCGAACTGTGCCGTCAGATCCTGGATTATGGCCCTGCTCGAATTATCTGTTTGGATCAAAGCGAAACGGGCCTTTTCCTACTTCGTTTGGAGTTGGACAATCACCGGAACGGCACTCAAGTCGTCTTCCGGGTTGCCGACGTAACTGACGGCGAGCGCGTCTGCAGTCTCCTTTCGGAATTCCGACCGGAGATTATTTTTCATGCCGCGGCGTATAAGCATGTGCCACTAATGGAATCCAACGTTCAAGAGGCGGTCAAAAACAACGTCCTTGGCCTCTTGTCTTTGCTGGGACTAGCCGATGAGGCAGGTTGCAAGAATTTTGTACTGATTTCCTCCGACAAAGCAGTCAACCCGTCGAACATAATGGGCGCGACTAAACGAGCATGCGAGTTGATCCTGTCCTCTCGGCCGCGAAATGGAATGCGCTGTGTTTCAGTGAGGTTCGGAAATGTGCTGGGATCGAACGGGAGTGTGGTCCCCGTGCTGACGCAGCAGCTGCATAACCATGAGCCGTTGACGGTCACACATCCGGAAATCAAACGCTTTTTCATGACAACGCGGGAGGCCGTGGCGTTGGTGTTGCAAGCTTTCGCGATCGGAAAGCACGGTGACATTCTTGTGTTGGACATGGGTGAGCAAATAAGGATTGTAGACTTAGCGCGTACTCTTATCCGGCTTTCCGGTCAAGCTGAACGCGATGTGGAGATCCGGTTCACAGGCTTGCGCGAGGGAGAAAAACTCAGCGAGGAACTTTTTTATGAATACGAAGAAGTCATTCCCACGTCGTGTGAAAAAATCAAACGGACAAAAGGACCGCTAAAAGACTGGTCAGAATTGTGCCGTCAGCTGGAGGAGCTTCGGGCATCCATGAGCGTAGATGGGGCAGCGCCCGTCCGCGCCAAAATGAAGGAGATAGTACCCGAGTATTCCCTTCAACCTGACAAGTCAAGTCAGACGCGCGACGAGTCTTTGTCGGGGGAACAATTCCGGACAGCGACGGGCCACGATTAGAATCTTTGCTGGAAGCGACCTGCACTCTTGTGATTTTTCCTTCCAGCGCAGTGATTTGGAATTCAGAGTTTCGTCCATTCATCACATTTCCAAATTCCCGACACAGAAAATCTGTTCATGCAACACTTTTTTCCGGGAAAAGCATTTGAATAATTTCAGGAGGTCCAGATGAAAGGCATTGTGCTTGCAGGGGGCACGGGGAGCCGGCTCAGTCCACTCACGCGGGTGACCAATAAACATCTTCTGCCAATCTACGACAAACCCATGATCTATTACCCGCTGGAGACGTTGGTTGAAGCGGGAATCCAGGACATCCTGATCGTCACGGGGGGTAACAATGCCGGAGACTTTCTTCGATTGTTGCGCAATGGGAAGGACTTTGGCCTGAAGCAACTCAACTTCGCCTATCAGGAGGGTGAGGCGGGAATCGCGGATGCGTTGCGATTGGCCGAACATTTCGCTGCGGGCGAAAAGGTCTGCGTGATTCTCGGCGACAACATCCTTGAAAACGGCATCCGGGCGGCACGTGAAAAGTTTGAACGGCAAGCGGAAGGGGCGCTGATCCTGTTAAAAGAGGTGAGGGACCCTGAGCGCTTCGGCGTGCCAGTGTTCGATGGCAAGCGAATCGTGCGGATCGAGGAAAAGCCCAAGGTTCCCTGTTCGCCCTACGCGGTCATTGGCGTGTATTTCTACGACGGAACTGTGTTCGATCGAGTACACAAGCTAAGGCCTTCCGGACGAGGGGAGTTCGAAATCACTGACGTCAATAATTCTTATATTGTTCAAGGACAGCTCAGTTACGAGACAATCGACGGCGGGTGGACGGATGCCGGAACTTTCGAATCGCTCTGGCGCGCCACGAAGATGGTGCGCGAAAAAGTGCTGATTGCCGAGGAGCAAAGGCTGGCTGCAGCTGCCATGGTTCAGGAGGCAGCCCGATGAAGATTCTAGTCACGGGCGGCGCCGGATTTATTGGCTCAAACTTTATCCGATATACCCTTAAGGAGCGAAAGGACTTTTCGATCGTCAACTACGACAAGCTCACCTACGCGGGAAATCTCGCAAATCTTGAATCGGTGGCAGACCATCCGAATTATGAATTTGTGAAAGGCGACATTTGTGACGCGACTGCTGTGGAAACGGCCATGAGCGGTTGTGATGCGGTGATTCATTTCGCCGCAGAGTCGCATGTTGACAGAAGTATCTACGAGCCAGCCCCGGTAATTCAGACCAACGTAACCGGCACTTTCACGCTGATCGAAATGGCACGCAAAACCTCTGTGTCTCTGTTTGTGCATGTTTCCACTGACGAAGTGTATGGCGATATTCCGCCAGGGGTTTTCGCCGATGAGAGTTTTCCGCTGCGGCCGAGCAGTCCGTACTCCGCATCGAAAGCGGCCTCCGATCTCTTGGTTCAATCATACGTGCGCACTTACAAATTTCCCGCGGTGATCACGAGGTCGTCAAATAACTACGGCCCTTATCAGTTCCCCGAAAAACTTGTGCCGCTTATGATCACGACTGCTTACAACGATCAGGCTCTCCCTGTTTATGGAGACGGGAAGCAGCAACGCGATTGGCTGCACGTGGAGGACAACTGCCGGGGAATTCTTTCAGTCTTGGAGAAAGGTCGAATTGGGCAGGTGTACAACATCGGCGGGCTAGATCTCGAGGAAAACCTCGCATTAGTCCGGCGCATCCTCAAACTGACTGAAAAATCCGAGAGCTTGGTGTCCCATGTGCAGGACCGCCCGGGTCACGACCGTCGTTATGCTCTAAACTGCAAAAAAATAGAAACGGAACTGGACTGGCGCCCCGCCATCTCTTTGGAGGATGGCCTCCGCCGAACCATTGACTGGTACAAGAATCATGGAGATTGGCTTGCCGGTGTGCGCAGTCGCGAGTACCTTTCGTATTACGAAAAGTACTACGAAAACCGCGAGAGTTCTCTTCGTGCGATTGCCGGATCTGGATCAATGGCTTCTGATTGACCTGTCGAACGGTTAGCTTTCGGACTCTACTGCAAACGCACGAACAGGCAAGCATCGGAGAAAATGCAACGAATCGAGACATCTCTTCCCGGTGTATTTGAGCTGCGGCCAGTAATTCATCGCGACACTCGCGGATTCTTCCTCGAAACGTATCAGGAAAAGAAATTCTCTGACCTCGGGATCGCGGATGCCTTTGTTCAAGACAACCATTCGTATTCCATTAAGGGGACGCTTCGCGGCCTTCACTACCAACTACGTCACGCGCAAGCAAAGCTTTGCCGCGTGGTAGAAGGTGAAGCGCTGGACGTTGCAATTGACATTCGGGTCGGTTCACCAACCTTCGGAAAATGGACAAGCGTGCTTCTTTCTGCGAAAGAACAGAATCAGATTTATGTTCCGAGCGGGTTTGCGCACGCCTTTTTGGCTCTCACGGATACAGTTCAATTCCTGTACAAATGCAGCGACTACTATGAAGCAGCGGATGAGCATGGTATCGCTTGGAATGATCCTAATCTAAAAATATCCTGGGGCGTGAGCGCGCCGATGGTTTCCGAGAAGGACGCGAACTACCCAACCCTAGCCAAAGTTCCGCCAGAACTTCTACCGAGATATCCGGGGAAATGAAACCAGTAATCCTGCTGACCGGAAAAGATGGTCAACTTGGTGGAGAACTTCTGCGTCTCCTGCCTCAAGTGGGCGAAGTGGTTGCGTTCGGCCATGATCAATTGGATCTTTCGAATCCGGCAGACATCCGCCGGTCAATACGAGAAGTTCGGCCGCATCTTATCGTCAACGCAGCGGCCTATACTGCTGTAGATCGCGCAGAAACAGACGAAGCGATGGCTCGAGCTGTAAATGCAGAAGCCCCTGGGCTGATTGCCGAAGAAGCCAAGAAAATCGGCGCGGCCTTGATACATTACTCGACCGATTATGTATTTGATGGGGCGAAGCAAACACCCTACGATGAAACGGATCCAGTAAATCCAATCAACGTATATGGGAAAACCAAACTAGCTGGTGAGCAGGCTATTCGCGATTCAGGTTCGGACCACTTGATATTCCGAACTTCCTGGATTTACGCCACGCGAGGTCGCAACTTTCTGCTGACGATTTTGCGTCTCGCGACCGATCGAGACGAACTGACAATTGTGAGCGATCAGATTGGAGCTCCAACCTGTGCGTCGGAAGTGGCGGCTGCCACGACCAGGATCTTAGCCAGAATGCGCGCGAGGCATAACGGTGGCTTCGTTTTTTCTGAGACCAGCGCAACCTACCATATGAGCGCAGCTGGTCAAACAACCTGGTACGGCTTCGCCAAAACAATCCTCGAGAAAGCGGAAACCACTTCACAAAGTCTCGAGTGGCTCGCTGCGGCTACCGAGGGACACCGATTCGTGGCACGGCGCGTTGTCCCCATCTCCACAAAGGAATTTGGGTCTCTCACTCCCCGCCCCGCCTATTCGGTTCTTTCCAACTCGCGATTGAATGAGACTTTCGGTGTGACACTGCCAGACTGGCGTGATCAACTGCAGAGTTGTTTCGTTTCCGAAAGTGTCGCGGCAAAACGCGCCTCAGAGTAAAACCCCCTTACGCCGCCTGTCTTTGGAAGCCCTCCCCCCCGAGTCTCCGGTACTCCGCACAAACTGCTAAAAAGCCCGCCACCTTTTCCTGGCAATCCTATTTGCTCTCCCGGGTAACGCCTTTTACATGAGTCCCATCTCGCGGGATGTTTTCCACTATCTGCGTCTAGCGAGCCAATTAGACTCGCGAATGCAGTCGGCGTCACGCAGGCGGTACTAGCGAGGTACCATTGAGGACCCGCGCGCAACGTTGATATTCTGAAGTCTCCACCCGACCCTCAGACCCGGAGAAGTGTCTCTGAAGAGGCAGGACATCATGGATGCCGAGAAAGTTCGCGTCTCACGCGAAAAACTCACGCGCGTATTTCGCTACCTGGAAGCACTGAACCAGCACCGGAATCCGGCAAAACGACAGATTCGCGAACAGCTTTGGAGTTTGCGGCTGCGCGACCTGCCTGTGCACACTTCCATCCAGCGAGGCGAGGCCAAGGCGAATTCCGCGAAAGCCAAGAAGTCGAATGAGGAAACGACAAACAACGGGAGCGCGAGCTACGTGCTGAAAGTGCAGCGTCCGCGCTTGACCCGCGCGCCGGAGCCGCCGGAAGAAATTGTGGCGTGGCTTGGAGCCGGCTGGGACGATCCTTCGAGCGAGCTTTCGGTCGAAGAGACGCGGGAAGAACCGGAAGAAACCACCGGGTCCGGAATCGTCAGGTTCGCGGATGAACCACGGAGACTGGCGAGCCTTGAGAGTTGGAAGATGCTGCGCGAGGAATGGGCGCAAAAAGAATGGCCCGCGCGCGCGGCGATGAAGCTTTTTGAGACGTTCTACGCCCTGCACGGCAGAATCGATCGTGAAGGAGAGCGCGTCGAACTTATTCTCGGAGACGGCATTCTGAGCTGGCGCCACGCCGAAGGCGACATTTATCATCCGGTCCTTCTCCAGCGCCTGCAGTTGCAGTTCGATGCATCCGTACCCGAATTTACGCTGTCGGAAGCGGACCATCCCGTTGAACTCTATTCCGCCTTGTTCCAATCCATGAACGACGTTGATGGCCGAGCGATTGGACGTTGTCGTGAGGAATTGGAGCAAGAAGGCTTTCATCCCCTGATGAACGGATCCACTTCCGCCTTTTTGAAGCGGCTGGTCATCCAGCTTTCGCCTCGCGGAGAGTTTCTGGAAGACAGCGCACCGGAAGCGGGAGCAAACGACCCGCGCATAGGCCGCGAGCCGGTTCTCTTCCTTCGTGCGCGCACCTTGGGATTCGCCGCCGCGATCGAGGGAATTCTGGCGGATCTCCGCACACGAGAGGATTTGCCCTGGTCCCTATTGAACATTGTTGGAGAGGAATCGCCGATTTCGGATGCTGAAGTCGCGGAAGAGTCCTCCGCCGATTCCATGGAAGCAGATGGAGAAGTTCTGCTAAGCAAGCCTGCGAATCCCGAGCAGATTCGCATTGCCAAGCAGCTTGAAGAACACGGAGGCGTTCTGGTGCAGGGTCCTCCGGGAACTGGAAAGACGCATACCATCGGCAACCTGGTTGGCCACTTGTTAGCGCAAGGAAAAAGCGTTCTGGTCACGAGCCATACGACCAAAGCGTTGCGCATGGTGCGGCATCACATCGTGCCCGAGTTGCGTCCTTTGTGCGTCAGCGTGCTGGAGAGCGATCTCGAAAGCCGGAAGCAGTTGGAAAGCGCGGTAGGGTCAATTGCGGAACGGTTGTCGCGGGCCGACGCGGGTTCGCTTGAAATGGAGGCAAAGAAGCTGGAGTCCGAACGGCGCGAACTGCTTAAGAAACTCGACGAAATTCGAAAGCAATTGATGGAAGCGCGCGCCGACGAATACCGGGATATTGCCATCGCTGGAAAATCCTGGGCCCCAGCCGACGCCGCGCGCCAGGTCGTGCAAGAAAAGGATGCGCATGGCTGGATTCCGGGCCCGGTGGCCGCCGTTGCGCCACTGCCGCTTTCTCCGGGTGAATTGGCGGACCTATACCGCACGGGCGTTTCCGTCTCGCGCGAAGACGAAACAGAACTCTCGGGACATCTTCCCGAGCTGCACGATCTTCCAAGAGCGGAAGAGTTCGAAGCCAGTGTGAGTGAACGCAACCGGCTTGGGATGGAGGAGCTTGATCTGCGGCCGGATTTGTGGGACTCCGGCGCTGCGCAAAATTCACCGGAAGAAATCGAAGCGCTGACTGCAGCTTTGGTCCAAGCAGTGGAGCCCCTTTCCGGCAAGGATAAGTGGAAGCTCGCCGCCGTGTATGCGGGCAGATATGGCGATGTGCATCGCCAGTCGTGGGACCAACTGGTCAGTTTCGTGCGGCTGGTTCATCGCGAGGCGGCAAACGGGCAGGAATCTTTCGTCAAGTACGGGCCGGAGATTTCCGCCGACATCGCGCGCGAAGAGCAGGAACGCATCGTGGGTGAAATCCTGACGCACCTCGAGGAAGGCGGCAAGCTCGGTTCCTTTGCGCTTTTCACGCACAAGTCCTGGAGCAAATTCATCGAACAGACCACGGTCAACAATGCTCGTCCTCGTCTTGCGGAACACTTTCATGCGCTGCGCCGGCTCTTGCGGCTCGCGGGGCTTCGCGAAGAACTCAGCGCGCGTTGGGACCGTCAGGTGGCGACTCTCGGCGCTCCCCGTTCGGGCGAAATGGGCGAGGAAGTTGAAAAGACGTTGATGCAGTATTGCGACGCAATCGAGGACTGCCTGGGCTGGCAAGAACGCACATGGATTCCTTTGCAACAGAAACTCCAGGACCTCGGATTTCGGTGGGACAAATTTCTCGCGGAGCAACCCGCTGTTCTCGGTCCGGAAGGTGAACTGGCGCGCATCGGCACAGCAGTGACGGGAGCGCTTCTTCCGATTCTTGATTCGCGCTTCAAGCGGCTGAGACTGCTTCAACTGGAAGAGGAACGCCGCGACCTGAAGGGAAGACTGAAGTTAGCTGCGCGCGTAGCTAAAGCTTCGAAGGTCATCAGCCAGCTGCTCGGAGCGGTGAACGATGAGGATTCCAGTCGCTATCGCGAAGCGTATGACCGCTTGCTGGAGCTGAAGAGCAAACAAGCGGACCTTGATCTGCGGCGAGTGTTGCTTGCAAAACTTGAGACTGCGGCACCTGCCTGGGCAGGCGCGATCCGCAATCGGACCGGCGTGCACGGACGCGGGGAGCCGCCGCGCGACGCTGCCTCGGCATGGACGTGGCGGCAGCTCAACGACGAACTCGACCGCCGTTCGAGCGTTTCGCTTGAAGCTCTACAAACCAAAAATGAAAAATTGAGGGAGCAGCTTCGCCGCGCCACCGTCGAACTCATCGACAAGCGTTCCTGGGCCTCGCAGGCGCGGCGCACCTCGTCGCGCCAACGGCAGGCGCTGGTCGGCTGGCTCGATACGATTCGCCGCATCGGCAAAGGCCACGGCATCCGGGTCTCTCTGCTGCGCGCCGAAGCAGCAAGAAAGATGAGCGAGTGCCGCGGGGCCGTGCCGGTCTGGGTCATGCCGCTTTCGCGCGTGGTGGAAAATTTTGACCCGCGCATCACGCGCTTTGATGTCGTGATCATTGACGAAGCAAGCCAGAGCGATGTCCTGGCTCTCGTCGCGCTTTACCTCGGCAAGACGGTCCTGGTTGTCGGCGATCACGAGCAGGTCAGTCCATCGGCCGTCGGTCAGGATTTGGGCGTGATTCAAAACCTCATCTACCAATACCTTCGGGGAATTCCGAACTCCGATCTGTATGACGGTCAGATTTCCATCTATGATCTGGCGCGCCAGTCGTTTGGGGGTACCACCTGCCTTGTCGAACATTTCCGGTGCGTTCCGGAAATCATCCAGTTCAGCAACATGGTTTCCTACGACGGGCGCATCAAGCCGCTGCGTGATGCGAGTCGAGTGCATTTGCGGCCGCATACCGTCGCTCACCGTGTTTCCGGTTCGAGCCGAGACGGCAAAATCAATCGGCAGGAGGCCCTGACGGTCGCATCGCTTGTGGCGGCAGCGATTGAGCAGCCCGAATACAAGAAGAATGACGCGGGCCAGCCGCTGAGCTTCGGCGTGGTGTCGCTGGTGGGAGACGAACAGGCGATCGAAATCGACAATCTGATCCGCGCGCACGTTTCGCCCGACCGCTACGAGCTTCACCGCGTGCTTTGCGGAAACGCCGCGCAGTTCCAGGGAGACGAACGCGACGTGGTGTTCATTTCTCTGGTGGATACCGCCGAGCGCGGAGCGCTTTCGCTGCGCGACCAGGAACTTTTCAAGCAGCGCTTCAATGTCGCGGCCAGCCGCGCGCGGGACCAGATGTGGATCGTTCATTCCCTGAGCCCGAACAGCGATTTGAAGCCGGACGATCTTCGCCGGCAGTTGATCGAGCACGCGGAAGACCCTGCGCTGCTCATGCGGCCTCTGGAAGAAAAAGAAAAGCGCGCGCAATCAGGCTTCGAACGAGAAGTCATGAAGCGCCTTGCCAGCGCAGGGTATCGCGTCACGCCGCACTGGAAGATTGGAACGTTCCGCATTGACCTGGTTGTAGAGGGCGGAGGCAAGCGTCTTGCCATTGAGTGCGACGGCGATCGCTACTACGCGCTCGAGAAACTCTCCGAGGACATGGACCGGCAGTCGGTGCTTGAGCGCATGGGCTGGATCTTTGCACGCATCCGCAGCTCGGATTTTCTTCGTAATCCGGTGCGCGCGATGAAACCTGTCTTTGAAAAACTGCAACTGCTGGAGATCCCTCCCGCAGGCGATTCTCCAGACATCAAACACGAGGAGAGAATCTCGCAGGATGTGACGGACCGAATCATCCGGCGCGCGGAGGAGCTTCGCAAGAACTGGTCCAAAGGAAATGGAGCCGTCCGTTCGTCTTCCCGCGCCTCGGCAGCGGCCACGGTGTAAGCAGCGCGTCCAGTCCACCCAATTCACATGGTCGTCGCTCTGCGCAAGCGGCGCGGTTCTAAAGCAGCCGCTTTAGACAATCGAAACTCTGCCGCTTTTTTGCTAACTAAAGAGCACTAGTTTAGCGAGAACTTTGCAAATAACAGGAAGTGTTTTGCATAAGTTTTTCACTTCATGGCGAACTCGTCTCTCTAGTGGATTGAAAACAGAAACCTTATTTGAAATCGAAGTTGGTTGATTGAATGCCCTTCAACTACCTGAATCAGATTCGGCGGAGAAGTGTGTTCCTCGCCGGGTGTGGTTCCGGCGCTTTCCGGCCACTCGTCCCCTATCCCAGGTCGCAGGAAAGTGATTGGTTTTCGCGCCTTTGCGCAGGAGGAATCCCATGCCCCCCTTCGTTTCCCGCCGTAGCACGCCCCAGTTCGCCCTTGTTGCAGGCTTGTTGGCGATGCTTGCTTTGAGCCAGGTGCCGACCGCCATGGCTCAAGCGAGCGGGCAAGGCCAATGGCAGACGCTAGCGAACACGATGCCAATCAATCCGGTTCACGCGGCGCTTCTGCATAACGGAAAAGTACTGATTGTTTCTGGTTCGGGAAATCTTCCCACGAACAGGAATTTGCAGGCAGCCATTTTCGATCCTGCGACCGGAACGGTGACATCGCAGCCGGTCAATTGGGACATGTTTTGCAACGGCATGGTAGTGCTTCCGGACGGGCGCGCGTTCGTAAATTCCGGAACACTGCAATACGACCCGTTTCATGGTGAATTGCGAAGCGCGATTTACGATCCAACGACCGGGCAATTCACGGACGTACAAAACATGGCGCACGGACGATGGTATCCGACGGTGACGAATCTTTCGGACGGAACGCTCATGACGTTCTCGGGACTCGACGAGAACGGGAACACAAACTCGACAGTGGAAATTTATACGGTCGGTTCGGGCTGGAGTCCAACGTACGGGTCTCCGTTCACACCGCCACTTTATCCGCGGATGCATTTGCTGCCGAGCGGAAAAGTTTTTTACTCGGGAGCGACTACGGGCTCGCGTTATTTCGATCCAGTAGCGCACACATGGTCCTCGGTGGTGGCGACAACGAATTACAACGGTACGCGGACATACGGCACTTCGGTGCTGCTTCCTTTAACTCCTGCCAACAATTACAAGCCCGTGGTGATGATCTTGGGCGGCGGCAATCCTTCGACGAATACGACGGAACTCATCGACCTTTCCGCAGCGACACCGAGGTGGGCTTTCGGGCCGAACATGTCGCAGCCGCGCATCGAGATGAATGCGACGATTCTTCCGAACGGGAAAGTGATCGCGGTAGGCGGATCGCTGAACGATGAAGACACCGGGACGGCGAGCCTGAATGCCGATTTGTACGATCCAGCGTCGAACACGTTCAGTTCTGCAGGGCAGAATGGATACGCGCGGCTCTATCACTCGAACTCGCTTTTGCTCCCCGATGCGACGGTGCTTTTCATCGGGGGAAATCCGGCGCGAGGAACGTACGAGCCGCACATTGAAGTCTATTCACCGGCGTATCTGTTTAATTCAGATGGAAGCGCCGCGACGCGGCCGTCCATCACAAGCGTGCCCACCAGCGGGATTGGTTACGGATCCGTATTTCAGGTGCAAACGCCTGACGCGGCGAATATTTCTTCGGCGGTGCTGATGCGGCCGGGCGCGCCGACACATGCATTCGACATGGAGCAGCGGATGGTGGGGATGACGTTTTCGGCGGGAAGCGGTGTGCTGAACGTGACTGCACCCCCGAATAGCAAGATCGCGCCTCCAGGTTACTACATGCTCTTTTTGCTGAATTCCGCCGGCGTTCCTTCGATTGCGCAGTTTGTGCAGTTGACTCCCGCGCCCGCGGACATTCCTCCCACCGGTACGATTTCCAGCCCCGCGACGGACATGATGATCACTGCGGGACAAGCCGTGTTCTTTTCGGGATCGGGCAGCGATCCTGATGGAACAATTTCCGCTTACTCGTGGACATTCCCGGGAGGCAGCCCGAGCACGAGCGCGCTGGCTTCCCCTGGAAATGTGATTTATTCAGCGGCGGGAACATTCACCGCGACGCTGACGGTTACGGACAATGCCAACTTGACGGATCCCAATCCGCCAACAAGGAAGATTACCGTCAATCCCGCTCCAGACTTTTCGATTTCTACTTCGCCGACTTCACGGTCTGTGGTGCAGGGCGGGAATGTTCCGTACGCGGTGACCGTGAACGCGTTGAATGGATTTACGGACATAGTCAATTTTTCGGTTAGCGGGTTGCCTTCCGGCGCGACGGCCGGTTTTGCACCCGCATCGGTCACGGGATCGGGCTCTTCGACGCTGACCGTTACGACAGCGACTGGCACGCCGGTTGGCACGTACGCGCTGCAAATCACGGGCGCGACAGCGACGCTAAGTCATTCAGTCAACGTTATGCTAAGCGTCACATCCGCCGCAGACTTTGCGCTTTCCGCATCGCCAACTACAGTGCGGATTTCGCGCGGCGGCAGTGGCGCGGACACCGTCTCGGTGTCGGCTCTGCAAGGCTTTACAGGTGCGGTCTCACTCACCGTTAGCAGCGTGCCGTCGCGCGTCTCCGCGACGTGGAGTACGACCACGGTGACAGGTTCTGGCTCTTCTGTGATGACCATTCGCGCGAATAAGCCGGCGCGAAGCGGCACGTACAACCTAGTGATTGCCGGTATTTCCGGCAACCTAAGCCACTCGATACCGCTGACGCTCGTGGTGCAGTAAGCTTCGACAATAGGACGGCTTCGACCCCGCGCGCTTACTTCTTTCTGAGGAAGTTGCGCGTGCAAACGCAAATCCTTTGTGCCCGGCGAGTGCCGCTGCACGAAAGGGGAAATGAAAAATGCGCATCGATCGAAGAGAATTGTTTCGGCAGTTCGGAAGCGCGGCAGCTGTTTCGGCGTTTTTGCCGAGCTTCACGGAAGCGGCCGCAGCGCCGGTGGATTCTTCCACGCATTTCGTGCGGCTCGATCGCAATGAAAATGCCTACGGTCCCGGCGAAAAGGCGAAGGCTGCGTTTCGCGAAGCTTTGGCTGAAGCGAACCGATACCCGGACGCAGAGGTTGAGAAACTTCGCACTGCAATTGCCGTGTCGCATGGAGTGAAGGCGGAAAACATCACCCTGGGCTGTGGCTCGACGGAACTGTTACGGATGGTGGCGGACGCGTGCCTCGCCCCAGGAAAAAATCTGGTGATGGCTTCGCCGGCGTTTGACTCAATTGCACGGGCCGCGAAGCTCGTTGGAGCGGAGGTACGCAGCACCGAGTTGACGCACGAGTATGCCCACGATCTTGCGGCGATGGTCGCGCGAACGGACTCTGCGACCGGCATCCTCTATATATGCAACCCCAACAACCCGACGGGCACGCTGACGCCGAAACCGGCGATGGAAGCGTATCTCCCCAAGGTTCCGGCATGGGCATCGGTCCTGATTGATGAGGCGTATCACGACTATGTTGCGCCAACCGGCGCATATGTTTCGTGGGCGGCGCGAGCGGCGGCCGATCCGCGGCTGATAGTGACGCGGACGTTTTCAAAGGTCTATGGACTGGCGGGGCTACGGGTGGGTTATGCCATTTCGTCAGAAGAGACGGCCAAGCGATTGGCGGAGCGGCGGCTGCCCGGAGGAATCAACGCCGTCGCGGCTCGTGTGGCGCTTGCGGCACTATCAGATACGGCCCACGTGAAGAAAATGATCATGCTGAACACCAACGATCGTCAGGAGTTCTTCAATCAGGCGAACGCGCGCATGCTGCGATGTCTCGATTCGGAAACCAATTTTGTCTTGTTGAGAACGTTTTCGAGCGGCAAGGAAACGGCGGAAGCGTTGCGTGCAAAGGGTGTGCTCGCGAAAGCAGACTATCCCGGCTTTGAGAAACACATTCGCGTTTCGCTGGGCATGCCAGAGGATATGCGTGCGTTCTGGAGCGCATGGGACAGCTCGATGCCCCATCATCCGATGTAAGGGCAGGTCGTTCACAGAAAGTATTTCTGCGCAAATCAAAAAGCACGGCGGATCAAGTGAGCAGGCCGAAGCTGAGGCCCTGACCGGCAGGCGGTGCCTCTCCTGCATCTTTTTTGGCATCCGTGCATCCAATGTTGGCGGCGGCGCGTATCCTTAATCATGTAGGGCTAAGTACGGAGCCAAGCCCTTAGAGCGAAGCCGAAATTGGAAGGCCGGAATGCGCATCGGAAGAAAACCAGACCTAACGTACGAGGACGTCACGCCGAAAGACGTCTATGTGAACCGCCGCAAGTTTTTGCGTGATATTGGGATTGCCGGGGCGGCTGCAGCGGTTGCCGGCGAAAAAATCCTATCGCTGGCTTCGCCGAACCTTACTGCTTACGCCACTTCGAAGCTGAATTTCGTGAAGGGCCCGTTCAGTACGGATGAGAAGATCACGCCGATTAACGATGTGACTCACTACAACAATTTCTACGAATTTGGGACAGACAAAGGCGATCCTGCGAAGAACGCGCAGAATTTCCGGACGACTCCGTGGACAGTCTCCGTGGAAGGGGAAGTTAAGACAGCGCGTAAATTTTCAATGGATGAGATATTGAAGCTGGCGCCGCTCGAAGAGCGAATTTACCGGCATCGTTGCGTGGAGCGGTGGTCCATTGTTGTGCCGTGGATTGGGTATTCGCTGAGCACAATTCTGAAAATGTTCGAGCCGACGCCGAAAGCGAAATACGTTGCCTTCCAGAGTTACTACGATAAGGACCAGATGCCGAAAGCAAAGTACACGGGGCTGGATTATCCCTATGTGGAAGGGCTGCGTATGGATGAGGCGATGCATCCGTTGGCGCTGCTTTGCGTGGGAATGTACGGAGAAACGCTGCCGAATCAGGATGGCGCACCGGTGCGGATTATTGTGCCGTGGAAGTACGGGTACAAGAGCATCAAGTCCATCGTGAAGATCAAATTTCAGGAAAAAGAACCGCCCACAACGTGGAATTTGACTGCTTCAAATGAATACGGATTTTATTCAAATGTGAATCCCAATGTGGATCATCCTCGTTGGAGCCAGGCGACGGAACGCCGGCTCGGCGAAATCTTCACGCGCAAAACGGTGATGTTCAACGGCTACGGGGATCAGGTCGCTTCTCTTTACAACGGCATGGATCTGAAGAAGTATCACTAAGGCTCACCCACTCGTGCGAAAACTACTTACCAGCAAATGGACGAAGGCCGTTGTCTTTCTTGTGTCCTCGATTCCGTTTGTACTGCTTTGCGTGGGGTTGCTGCGGTCTGACCTCGGCATCAATCCAGTGGAGACGCTGCAACACACGACCGGCGATTGGACGCTGCGCTTCTTAATTTTCACACTTGCGATCACACCGCTGCGGAAAACTTTCAAGCTGCCGGAACTAATTCGCTTTCGGCGGATGCTTGGGTTGTTTGCCTTTTTCTACGTCACGCTTCACTTCATTACGTACCTTGGGCCGGACCAGAGCTTCAATTTTTCCGGCATGTGGGATGACGTTGCGAAAAGAAAATTCATCACGGTGGGTTTTGCCGCCTTCGTTTTGCTGATTCCACTGGCGCTGACTTCGACGACGGGCTGGATCCGGCGGCTGGGCGGGAAACGCTGGCAAGCTTTGCACCGCCTGATTTATGTGTGCGCGATGCTGGGTGTGATTCATTACTACTGGCTGGTGAAATCAGACGTTCGCAAGCCGCTCATCTATGCGTTTTTTGTAGGGATATTGCTGCTGTGGCGAGTCTGGGACGCATATTTTCGCGGAAAAGGAAGCGCTCCTGCGCCGGTGCAGACTGGAGTTTCCGCTGCAGGATAAGATTTTTCCGGAATATATTTAGTGGGTTGTTGCGTTCACGGAAGGACCTTCAAAATCGACGCCCCAAAAATGCGGCGAAGGCGTCAAGAATTCCACGCCAACACGCTGCCCTCGATCGCTGGGCTCCCCCAGGAAAACAACGCGGCATTCCTGTTCTTCCTGAGTGGCTGGATTTTCCAGGACAAGCATTTCGCCGTCGTTGATTTCGTGCTTTAGCAGTAGCAGTCCGCCGTGCACGTTGACGACCACGGTTTCGCACGCTTCGCGAAATTTCTTTCCATTGTGGTCTTTTCCGGACGCTTTGACGGGCATTCGCCGGAAGACTCTGGCGCTTCTACGCGGGGAAGTGAAGGTCGCTTCAGACATACCTCCATCTTCGAGTCGGGACACTTGTACGTCAATCAGGAGGCAATTTGGCTGTATCGCATTCGCAACTGTTTTCGGCGCGGTCGTCTTGTGCCACTTTTGGAGGCGGTCTATCATTGAATTGGTAGCGGCCGAGGTCTCTTGACGCTCTCCGAAGTTGTCTCTTTGCCGCAACATTCGTACAACATAATACGTATTCCATTCGGAAAGGATTCCTACGTCCACTTTTTATGAACCTTGCTGAATTTATCGATAGCCGCCAAGAGCAACATCTAACCGAGCTGAAAGAATTCCTCCGCATTCCCAGCGTCAGCGCGAAAAGCGAGCACAAGCCGGACGTGGAGCTCGCCGCGAAATGGGTGGCGGATAACTTGCGTCTGGCTGGGTTTAAATCGGTTGAAATTGTTCCAACGGCGTTGCACCCGCTTGTCTATGCCGAATCGCTGGAGGCACCGGGCAGGCCGACGATTCTTTTTTATGGGCATTACGACGTTCAGCCGGCGGAACCGCTGGAGCTTTGGACGACGCCTGCGTTCGAGCCGGCGTCGCGCAACGGAAATCTTTTTGGCCGCGGAACCGCGGACGACAAAGGGCAGGTACACATTCACCTGAAAGCGCTGCAATCGTTGCGCGAGCTGAATGGGAAATTTCCAATCAACATCAAGGTACTGATCGAGGGCGAAGAAGAAGTGGGAAGCGTGAGCCTTTGGGATTTTGTTCAGAAGAACAAGGAAAAACTTAAGGCCGATGCGTTGCTCGTTTCCGATACGTCCATGCTGGGCAAGGGCGTTCCGTCCATTACGTATGGGCTGCGCGGGTTGAATTATTATCAGATTGAATTGACCGGGCCGGAACGCGATCTGCATTCCGGCGTGTACGGCGGCGCGGTGCCGAATCCGCTGACGATTCTTACGGAGCTTTTTGCGAAGCTGCACGACAAGAATTTTCACGTCACGGTTCCGGGGTTCTACGACAAGGTCGCGAAGCTTTCAAAAACGGAACGCAAGGCGCTGAACGCGCTTCCGTGGAGCAAGAAGGCGTTCCAGACCGCGGTGGGTGCGCCGGGATACTCCGGCGAAAAGGGATTCTCGATTGTCGAGCAGCTTTGGACGCGGCCAACCCTCGAGCTAAACGGAATTTGGGGCGGCTACGCCGGAGAAGGCGCGAAAACCGTGATTCCTTCGAAGGCGTGCGCAAAATTTTCGACGCGGTTGGTGCCCAACCAGAATCCGCATCAGATCGCGAAGCAGGTTGAAAAATATATTCGCAAGCTGCTTCCGAAGACGGTGAAGTGCAAATTCGAAGTGCTGAGCGCGGGCAAGCCATGGGCTGCTCCGTATCAGGCGCCGATTTTCAAAAAGGCGCAGGCCGCTCTTGAAAAGGGATTCGGCAAAAAAGCGGTTTTCATTCGTGAAGGCGGCTCGATCCCGTTTGTCACGCAGATGTACGACACGTTTAAGGTGCCGTGTGTCCTGATCGGATTTGGATTGCCGGACGAAAATGCGCACGCTCCCGACGAGCACATTTATCTGGAAAATTACTTCAGCGGGATCAAAGCCATCGCGCACTTCTACGCGGATTTGGCAACACTTTAGTTGCGCTCCAGTCGGAACAAATAGCAGCCTGCTTCCGTGCTGCGCACTTGAATATATTTAACGTCTGAATCATTGAACAATTCTTCCGCGAGGTTTTTTTCTTGTGAATTGGTCGCGCGAACTTCCGCGATCAACTTTCTGTCGGCGCCGAACGCTTCGAGCGTAAGTAGTCTGCCGAGATATGCATCGGGGATTCCGCTTGATTCGTCAAAGCGCGCGCATTCCTTTGCATGGATGTATACAGGACCAGGCGAGGGCGGTACGTTTTGTCCATGAAATGCGTCCATGGTGAAGAGGATCAATTCCTCTTCCTGCAGCCTAATAATCTCCAGGCAATGTCTGCACGGCGCTCTTCCCGCCGCGACTTCCCTGTGTGCGGGGAAGCCATATTTTGGCGATTTCATCGTGGCGCGAACGGAATCGGCAACTTCGGTCGGAATGGCAACAGCGTGAAAAGAGCTCATCAAGCACCTCGCATAGACTTCTTATCGTGCGAAGTGATTCTGGCAAGAAACGTGCTTTGCGATCTATCCGTCTTAGTGCGTCAAACTCTTTAGAGCGTCGCGAGTTCGGAGCGTCGGTCCTGCGCGTAGGTCTCGAGCGCTGTGTTTGCTTCTGTGATCACGGCTAGCGCGTCCGCGACGGCAGCGAGGTCCTTGCCCCGGAGGATAATGTACATTTCGTCTTCGCCGAGTCCGGTGTAAACGCGATTGCCGATGCAGCCGAGGCTGAGAATCGAGCCATGGGCGAGCGACGCGGGCAAGGCCATGCACGTTGGGCGTCCCAGCGCGCGAGCGCCGCTCGAAACTCCGGCGCGCGCAGCGGTTTCGTTAAGGAGCATTGCTGCTGCCGGTTTGCAGGCGAATAAAACGACATCCGGATTTACTGGCGCGTCCCCAAGCGGGGCGTAAACAATTGCCTTTGGAGTTTTCGCAAGCCTGGGGATTTGCGGGACTTCTTCCGGCTTCACGTATCCGAGGTCAAACATCATTTTCAAGGTCTGCTCGGTTTCTTTCTCGCGTTCCGGGGAGAGCGGGATGTTGTGGGTGTAGGCACCGACCGCGCAGTTGAAATGATTTTCAGGGACGGTATAGAAAACCCTTCCTGCCGCGGCCAGTCGCAAGAAACTGCAGCCAGACGGTTCGGTTCCGTGAAAGCGGGAGACGCTATCCGGCGGCGCTTCGAGAAACGCGACCGCTACCGGACGGCGGCCAAATTTCACAGAGCCGCCAATTCTCTGCTCTAAATTTTTCCAGTTTGCAGACGGTCCTACAGTCATCGTGTTTCGCTCCCGAACGGCGTGGGCCAGCATAGCACAGCGAGAAAAACCACTGTTTTTGGCCGAAAATTCCACAATCTGACGGAAAAATCTTCATTTTTCCCAGATTTTTGCGCATTTCGGCTTGCGTTCCTCTGGCGACTTGGCTATAGTCCCGAACGGCCCGAGTTTTTTCGCTATAAAAATGGGGTAGTCGAAGAAATTCTGCGGCTGGTCCTGGCTGCGCCGGGATGGAAAGAAAATTCAGGAGGATAGGCAAAATAGATGGCAGCTAAGCCACTGAGCAAGACGAAGATTGTTGCGCATATCGCGGAGAAACTCGGCACTGCGAAGAAGCAGGCGGCTCTTTTCTTTGAAGAGTTGCACAAGCTCGCGGTGAAAGAAGCGAAGGGCGGAGCAGGCAAGTTCGTTATTCCGGGTATCGGCCGCGTTGTGAAGGCGCACCGCAAGGCGCGCATGGGCCGCAACCCGCAAACCGGTGAAGCGATCAAGATCAAGGCCAAGACTGTCGTGCGCCTGCGTCCAGCCAAGGCGCTGAAGGATGCAATCCTGAAGTAGTTTTTATTTTGAAGATTAGAGGCCCCCGCGGCCGGACTGTTCCGGCGAGCGGGGGCTTTTCTCTTTCAAGGTGCAATTTCGGCTGGTGTCAGCCACCCTCAGCCGACTAGAGGGTCTTTACGTAGGCGATGACGTCCTTAATCTGGTTTTCCTCGATCGCGTCTTTGAATGGCGGCATTAGGGAGTCGCCGTTTTCAATCCAGGTCTTCAAGTTTTCGTCGGTAACTTTGTTTCCGTTGACGGTGAATGTGCCGCGCTTGTTGAGGCCCTTCAAACCAGGACCAATCTTTTTGGCTTCGCTGGTATCAAAGTGGCAAATGCTGCACTTCTGCTGAAACACGTCCTTGCCGCGAGTAACAGCCGCGGTATCCTTCGCCGCGCCGGCTGCGGGCTTCTTTGTCGTCGGCTGTTTCGTCGGGCTGGACTGCGCAAAGAGCGCGCCGGCACAAGCCAGCGAAGCGATTCCCAAGAGAGCAAGAGTCCGTTTCACGTTTCCCCCTGAAGAAGCTGGATCATTCCTCCATTATTTTCCCTGTTTGCAGCCGAAAATGCCAGTTTTGGCCCGTCAAAAAGTACAGGTTCCGCTCAGGCACGAATGGGACTTCCGTACCGTATGAGACTTGCGCGTACGGTGATAAGAATGGGTCATGAATCAGGAGACCATTACGCAGGCTTGGGAAGTATTACAGGACGCTTATCAAGCGCAGATGGAAGGGGACTACGACCGGGCCGTGGAACTGTATCAATCGTCGCTCGATTTGCACCCGACGGCCGAAGCGCACACGTTTTTGGGCTGGACGTATCATTTCCAGGGTCGGCTTGAAGAAGCGATTGGTGAATGCAAGCTGGCGATCGGGCTGGACCCCGATTTTGGCAATCCCTATAACGACATTGGCGCGTACCTGATTGAATTGGGCCGCTTCGATGAAGCGATTCCATGGCTGCTGCAGGCAATTGATGCGCGGCGATACGAACCGAGACATTTTCCGCACTACAATTTAGGACGGGCGTACCTGGCGAAAGAGATGTACACGGAAGCGATCCGGTGTTTTAAGGATTCGCTGGAGATTGAGCCGCGGTATGCTCTGGCGCGGCAGGCGCTGGAGTCCCTGCGGCGTATGGTGAATTAGGGAACAGCCCTGTTTAGGCAGCCACGGCTCTGCCCGGTTTGACGATCCGGTCGTAAATCCACAATAAGAGGGTAGTCATAACACCGACGCCGACGATCACGAGCCACGTCCAGCGTGGACGGTTCATTACTTCGCCGAAATAATGCAATGTCTTGCCGCCGAACCATCCTCCCACCAGCGAGCCAATCCCAAGCGGGACAAATGCGAACCCCATGTATGTTCCTTGTTGTCCCTCCGGAGCGAGCCGCGAAACATATTCGTAATAACGCGGCTGGTGAACAATTTCGCCGATGGCCAAGACCCCGATCGTGGCGACTGCTCCCCAGGCCGACGGGTAAAACGCGAGGATCAGCCAGGAAATGCCCGTGATGAATGTACCGAGAATGATCGCGCTGAACGCGGGAAGTTTTTTAGTCAGTTGGTTCAGTAAGATCGTGCATGTAATGACGATAATGCTGTCGGTCATCAAGATGCGTTCGACGTCGATGTCCTTGTTAACGAACTGGTGCAGATAGACCGGCATCACAATCCACTGTTGCCAGAAAACGATCCAATAGCCGGTAAAGATCAGAAGAAAAATCATAAACTTCGGGTTGCCCAGCACCGTCGCGAAGTTGCGAAGGGTCTCTCCTATCGTCGGCAGAGGGGCATCATCAACGCGCTTCGGCTCGCGGAAAAAGGCGAGCACGAAGAAGAACATCAAAAAGACAGCCGCGGCGGCGATTAAGAAAATCTTGCCCGCGCCCAGGTAGCGTCTCGCCAGCGACCCCGCAAACGGTCCAAGCAATCCGCCGATGTTTACCATCGTGTAGTAAATGGAGTAGCCGAGCGAACGCACGTTCTCGCGCGATGCACGCGCGGTAGTTCCGACGACGCTCGGTTTCACCAGGGAAATTCCCAGCGCCGGCAGAAGGAGAATGCACCCAACGAAAAGCGTCATCGGCACGGCGTTGCGTACCGGCCCAATCCAGGAGGCGCCGATGGAGCCTAGCAGAAAGTACGCTCCCGACAGCATCAAATACGCAAACGAAAGGGCTCTCCGAAATCCGAGACGATCGGCAACGGCCCCGCCGAAAATCGCCAGGAACCAAACCATGCCGCCAAAAAAACCTGTCAGCGTCCCGGTTTGCTCTGTGGGAAAGTTCAAGGTCTCGCGAAGGTAGTTCGCGAGCGAAGCGAATGCACCGTAGTAGGCCAGGCGCTCGAAAATTTCCGAAATGTTGGCGACCCAGAAGGGACGCTCAAAGCCGGTGCGAATTTCCTCGAAGCGCTGGCTGAAGCTCATGCTCACTCCGGAACGTCGGACAGGGATTGTATCGGAAGAACTGCGTTAGAGGAGATTAGATTCGAAAGGGGAAGCGCGGAAGAGAGTGAAAGGCTATTCGCCAAGGACGCGACCGGGAACGAGGTAATTCACAACGTAGTCTTGGATTGCATCGCGCAGCGTTGTGATCGGGCGCGAATAACCTGACGCCAGCAGCCTGCGAGTATTCGCCTCTGTGAAGTATTGATATTTCTCACGGATCTGCAGTGGCATTTCGACGTATTCGATGCTAGGTGCCTTGCCCAATGCAGAAAAAACAGCGTCAGCAAGCTTGTTCCAGCTATGAGCTTGGCCCGAACCAATATTGAAAAGGCCATTTGCCGAAGAAGTGTCGGCCAGGTGCAGCGTCATCTCCACAGCGTCCTTCACATAGAGAAAATCCCGCTTTTGTTCTCCGTCAGCGAATTCCGCGCGATAGCTTTTGAAAAGCTGGATCGTCCCGGTTTCGCGAATTTGTTCGTAACTCTTGTTTATTAGACTCCGCATGTCGCCCTTGTGGTTTTCGTTTGGGCCAAAAACATTGAAGTATTTCAGTCCCACGATGCGATCTAGCCAGCCTTGTCTCCATGCTTCAAGATCGAAGAGGTGTTTTGATTCGGCATACAGATTGAGCGGGCGAAGTTTTTCCAGTCCTTCGTAAGGAAAATCATCCATGCCGGCGCTGCCGTCGCCATAGGTAGCGGCAGAAGAGGCATAGACAAAACGTTTGCCGGCGCGAAGAGAGTTTTCGGCGAGAATTTTCGTGTATTCGAAATTATTCCGGCGCAGGTATGCCGCGTCCGTTTCTGTGGTCGAAGAACAAGCGCCCAGATGAAAAATGTAATCGAACGATGCAAGGTAGCCGGCTTTTGCTTTCTGGAGCAAATCTTCCGGCTCCAAATACTCCTGAAATTCTAGAGGAGCCAGATTGCGGCGCTTGGTTTCGTTCGTGGCGAAGTCGGCGATGACAATATTTTTGCAATTGCGCTGATTCAATGCCCAGACGAGAGCGCTACCGATGAAGCCAGCGCCTCCGGTTACAAGAACCCGCCGTTCGGCCCAATGGTAATTCGCGCTGCTTCCCGAAGAAAGAGTTGTTTCGCGCATCAGTAGATCAATTTTAACGAAAATTGAATCTGGCGCGAGGTGCCGGCCGTTCGGCTGATCAAGCCAAAGCCGCTGCCGCGGACGGTGTTCGAAGGCAATCCGAAATTGACGATGTTGAAGAGGTTGAAGAATTCGGCGCGGATTTCAAGAATGCCGAGCTCGTTTTTGCCGCGACGGCCGAACGATGTGTCTTTAATCAGTGCGAAATCGAATTGATGAAAAGCTGGTCCGCGGAAGGTGTTGCGGCCGAGTGCTCCGAAGCGGCCCTCGTTCGGGCCGGTGCCTCCCGGCACGTTGATAGGAACAAAGAAGAAAGAATTGTTGTCCTTGCCACGGCCGAAGTAATCCTCGCGAACGGTGCGGCTTGTTGAAAAATCGGGCATGGAGACGAGATCGGGGCGATCCGTGCCGCCAGCGCCAGCGCCCGTTTGTTGAATTCCAGAAAAAACAGTGAAGGGCGAACCGCTGGCGATGGTTGTGATGTTGAGGAGTTGCCAGCCGGAAGTAACACGTTTGCCAAGCGGCTCAAGGAAACGCACGTGGTCAAACGGCAGAGCTTGAAAGAGGCTCAGGGAAAATACGTGCCTGACGTCAAAGGTTGAAGGACCTTTATCGGCTTCAGGATTGAATGGGTTCTGCGGCGGCGCCTGGAGAATCACCCCCGCGTTGGGGGGAATACCGCCTAGAACCGTGCTGGTGTCATCGAGCGATTTGGAATACGTATAACTGGCCTGAAAGTTCAGGCCAATCCGCCCATTGTTTTGCGTGACGCTCGTTTGCAGAGCGTGATAACTCGAGTGCGAACTGTTGGTCATGATCGAGAGCGTACTAAAGCCGCCCGTCGCGTGGCCGGAAGAATCAAATTGAGTGAAAGGCGCAAATGCGGGATCGGCGCCGCCGTACGCATTTGGGGAAAAGACGGCAGGAAGATGAACCCCCGCAGTGCCGACGTAGGACGCGGTCAGTTTGAAGATGCGGAAGTCGTGATCGAAACCGGCGGTCCAAGTGCCGATGTAGCCGTTACGGAAATGACGATCAATGGCCGCAGTCGAAAATAACTGAATCTGATTGCCGGGAGTCAGCGCGGCAAGATCGTTTTGAAATCGTTGCAGGTCAACGGGAGTGTTTGCTGCGACTTTGGAAGTATCGCCCGACGCGAAAAGAAGCTGACCAGAAGTTGTGTACGGCTCCGGCAGCGAGATGGGTGTGATGGAATTTGAGAATGGAACGGGAACACCGGGAAGCGCCGTGACGAAGGGTTGGAAGACGAATGGAATTGCGCCCGTGACGAAATTGTCCTGCCAGAGATTCGGGAGAATCGTAGTGATGGCGCCGCCCGCATGCAGCGTGGTGCGTGGCGTAAGCGCGTAATCTGCCGCGAGGCGCGGGCCCCAGCCATTTTTGTCCAGTGGATAGATAGGCTGCGGATTGTAGAGAAAAGAAATGGTTGCACTGGGCGTGAGATAGGACGTCGGATTGCCACTGGCGTCAACGGGTTGCGTGACAGACGTGCGATTTTTCGCCTCTTTGATGCGGCTGTTCAGTTCGTAACGCAAACCATAGTTGATACTGAGGCGCGGCGTGACTTTCCACATGTCTTGAAAATAAAAGTTGTAGGCTTCACGGCGGACCGCTGCGATGTCAAATTTGTCGCCACCCGGCGTAAGCCGATAGAGGGCAGTAATCGTGTATGAGTACGGCGTTGCGGTGAGCAAGCCGGTGAGTGAATCGGGCAGGGGATCGCCGGGCTGAATGTCGTGCGTGCCGCTGGCGGAGGGAATGAAGACGGGTGAAAAAGCAGTGCCGCCGCCGAATGTATAGAGGCCGCTTGGATTTGTCCCGAAGACAGTGGAGTCCTTGTTGAGGCGAATCTCCGCGCCCCACTTGAATGTGTGAGCGCCGTGCGAGTAAGTCATGTCGTGCTTGATTTGGTAAACGTTTCCATAGGAGCCGAAGATCGAGCCATCGGCAGAGTTGAAGGTTTGAAAAAAGCTATCGCCGAATCCAAGAGCGACGTCCGTGTGATTCGTTGCCGGGAAAACCGGCGTGCTCCGGATGAAACCGAACGCAGTGGCAAAACTGAGATTGGGAGTGACAGTTCGCGTGTAGCGAACCCCGGCACTGCGTTGATGATCGAAAAAATTCACGCCGAAGCTGGGATCGATGGCCGTTTGATCCGGATTGGTCGTCGGGCCTTTGACTTGGTTGAGGCTGAACCGCGTGAAGAGCGTGGCCTTGTCTGAAATGCGGTGGTCCACGCGAACTGAGAATTGATCCGTGTTCGTAACGACTTTGGAGGAAGTGGCGTAGGTGCGTGCGCCGTAAGCTCCAGTAGAAAGATTGGGCAGCGGGTAGCGCGCGACGAGCGGCGCGATAGCGGAGCTGACCGGAACCGTAAGCGTATCAGTCGTGCTATCCGGAAACTTCAACGTATCAATGCCCTGGCGCTCTTCAGCAGTGGGTACTGGGATGACTTGCGTGGTGCCAAGAACCTGACGGAAGCCCTGATATTCGCCGAAGAAAAAAGTCTTGTCGCGTCCGTCATAAATATGCGGGATGACGACGGGACCGCCAATGGTGACGCCAAACTCGTTGCGCGTAAAGGGCGGGATGCGGCGGGGATTCACCGGCGTAGCGTGGTCGAAGAAATTGCGCGCATCGAGCGCGGCGTTGCGCAGAAATTCGAACGCGCTGCCGTGAATAAGATTGGTGCCGGATTTTGTGACAACGTTGGTGAAGCCCGCCGCGCCGTGGCCGATCTCCGCGGGTATTACTCCTGAACTGGATTGCACTTCCTGAATTGCGTCCACGTTGAAATTTGAAAAAGTAGCGCCGCCAAGTTCGGGATCGCTGGTGTCCGCTCCATCGAGCGCGAACACGGAAGCGGTGCCGCGCTGGCCGTTGACGGCGAACTGTTGTGTGAAATTGGCGGCGCCGTTGGTGTCGGTCATGGTGCCTGCGGCGAGAAGAAGCAATTTGCTGAAGTCTCGCTCGTTGAGCGGAAGACTGGAAACTTCGCCGCTCGAGAGGTGTTCGCCACCGCTGGCTTGCGAGGCGCCACCTATACGAAGGAAGAGAGTTTGATCCTGTGATGAGAGGACGAGGGATGCGTTTAGGGGCGAACCGTCCGTGACGGAAAAAGGAGCCGAGAGCGACCAGATTCTGCCCGCGGAAGTTGCCGAAACGAGATACGCGCCGGGTTCGATGGCTTCGAAGTGGAATTGGCCACTAGCGGAAGTCGCGGATTCGTAGTCGTGGCTGCCGCTAACAGCACGCAAATGAACAGTTGCGTTTGCCACGGGCTTGCCGGAAGAGTCGGCGAGGATGCCAACCCAGGAGTTTGCGGCCCGGGAGATTGCGGAGCACGCAAGACATAGGAATAGGAAAGTGCAGAAGCGGACCAGGGATCGGGGACCATGAATTTTCGGGACAGTATAGCTAGGTTTGACGGCCCGGGTGGGGAAGTGTAGCCGGCCGTCTGGGCCAAAGGCGTAAAAAAAGGACTTGACATATTCCCGTATGGGAATATATTAAAAACATGGCAAGGGCGGCGACAACTTCCGACGCATTCAACGCGGTAGCAGAACCACGGCGGCGGGACATCCTGAACTTTTTGGCGCTGCAGGAGAAGTCCGTCAGCGAGATTGTCGATGCGTTGGAGCTGGGGCAGCCGTCAGTTTCGAAGCACCTGAAGGTGCTGAAGGACGTGGGGCTTGTGGATTCTCGAAGGGAGGGCCGGCAAATGCTATACCGGGTGAATGCAATGGCAATTCGGCCGCTGTACGAGTGGACAAGCACCTTTGAACGGCTCTGGCGGCATCAACTAGCAAAGGTGAAGGAAAACGCGGAGAAGAAAGCCAATCTGTAATCTGCCGCGTCAATTTTTCTAATACGAGGAGGGGAGAGAGCAATGCCGATCGCAAAACAAGCAAGTCAAATAACCATCGAGGACCTGACGCTGAGCATCACGGAAGAGATTCACGTGCGCGCGTCTATTGAAAAAACGTTCGAATCGCTGCTGGCGCAACTCGGGCCGCTGAATGAAGTGCCGGAGAAAGGGCCAATGCCGATGAAACTGGAAGCGTGGCCCGGCGGCAGGTGGTATCGCGACCTTGGAAAAGAAGACGGCCACTTCTGGGCGCACGTGCAGGCTATCAAGCGCCCCACCCTGCTCGAGTTTTGCGGGCCCCTATTCATGTCATACCCAGTTTCCTCCAATCTGCAATACCGATTGAGCGAAGAAGCCGGAGGAACGCTGATCAAATTTCGCCATCTAGCCCTCGGCTTGATTGAAGAAGACCATCGCAAAGGAGTTGTCGTTGGATGGAGCAGTATCCACGCTCGTGTGAAGGCGTTTGCCGAAAGCGGCCGTTCGAAGTCCGCTCCAGTTCAGTAGCAGTGAATTTACTTGGATAGATAAGGAGAATCACGATGCCGATTGCACAGACTATTTTGAAGGAATTCGAAGAACAAGCGGCTGTCACTCGAAAATTTCTGGACCGTCTGCCCGAAGACCGCTTGACCTGGAAGCCGCACGAAAAATCCATGACTGCCGGACAACTTGCCTATCACCTAGCCTTCGTCCCCGGAGGGGTAATTCAGTTTGTTCAGAATAGTCCTGCGCAAGCGCCGGATTTCAACTTTCCACAACCAGCTACGAAGGCAGAAATTTTGAAAACCTTTGAAGACAGTATTGCCACCGTCCGAAGCTTGCTGCCTGCACTCGACGACAAAAAAATTCAGGAAACCTGGCGTTTGGTCCAGGGAGACAAGGAATTGTTGGCATTGCCCCGCGCGCAGTTTATCCGCGACATCATGCTCAACCATTGGTACCAGCATCGCGGCCAGTTCAGCGTCTATTTGCGAATACTCAATGTGCCTGTGCCGGCGAGTTGGGGCCCCAGCGCGGATGAGCCACCACTTTTCATGCAAAAGGCGCAGTCGGCATAGCTGTCTAGTTAAGGAGAAACTTATGTGCCCCGCATGCATTTCAACAACGGCTTTGCTCTTACGTGGATTTCTATCAACCGGGGGCGTGGCAGCTCTCCTGACAAAGCTGCGGTTCAGGCGCAACGCCAAAAAACTTTCCGGCGGTTAATTTCAAGGAGGAAACATGAGTGAAGCAACGTTCGAACAAGCAAATCTGCAACTGAAGCTGTACGATCTACGGCGAGAGCCGCGGTTGCGCGAAGCGCGGGAATGGTTTTCCGACCATTTCCATCCGCAAACGCTGGACGACGTGATGAGAATCTGTCCCCCGGGCAGCAAGGAAAACGCCAACATGCGCCAGGTGCTCACTTACTGGGAGATGGTTGCGAGCATGTCGAACCGCGGCCTCGTCAGCGAAGACCTTCTCTTCGAAAACGGTGGCGAAGAGTGGGCAGCGTTCCAGCAAGTGAAGCCGGTCCTCGCTGCGTGGCGTGAAATGTTCGCCAGCCAGAAATTCCTTGGCAACCTTGAAGCGCACTGTGCGCGGCTCGAAGCGTGGCGCGAAAAGACCAGCCCCGGCTCGAACGCAGCCATCCGCAAGGTCATCGAGCAAATGTATCAGGCCAAGCAATCCGCGAAGGCGAAAGCGGCATAACTCTCGACTCAAAAAATTCAGGAGAAAAAGAAAATGGCAACAAGCGCAGTTATAAATCGCAAAGTCGTATCGCACACAGAATGGCTCAGGGCGAGAAAAGCATTTTTGCAGAAAGAAAAAGAGTTCACGCGTCTGCGCGATGAACTGAGCAGGCAACGGCGCGAACTTCCTTGGGAAAAAGTCGAAAAGAAGTACATCTTCGACGGTCCGAACGGAAAGGAGTCGCTCGCCGACCTCTTCGCCGGCCGCAGCCAATTGCTTGTCTATCACTTCATGCTCGGCCCGGACTGGGTCGAAGGTTGCGCAAGCTGTTCTCTGCTTGCCGATCATTTTGACGGCGCCATTCCGCACTTGAACGCTCGCGACGTCACTTTCCTCGCGATTTCGCGTGCCCCTCTTTCACAGATTCAGTCATTCCAGAAACGCATGGGCTGGAAATTCAAGTGGGTTTCTTCGAATGGAACCGACTTTAATTTCGACTACAAAGTTTCCTTCACGCCCGCCGATCTCGAGAAAGCCGCGCCGAACTACAACTACGATACGATTCCGCTTCCCCTCGAAGAATGTCCCGGTCTCAGCGCGTTTTACAAAGACGAAGGTGGAAGCGTCTTTCACACCTACTCTGCTTTCGCGCGCGGGCTGGACATAAACGTCGGTGCGTATAACTTCCTCGATGTCGTTCCGAAAGGACGCGACGAAGAAGGTCTCGCCTTCAGCATGGCTTGGGTCAAGCACCACGACAAATACACCGGCCGCGACGTGGTGGACACGAAGCGCGGCTACGAACCTCCCGCGAAAATGCACGATTGCTGCAGCAAGGCGGAAGGCGCGTAGGAGCTGTTAAAGGACGTGAATGAAACAGGGCCAGCGTATCGCCGGCCCTGTTTGTTTTTGTGCCATGAAGACGGCCGATTGCAACTTCAGGATTTGAGCAGAGGCGTCCAGACGAGCATCGGCGTTGGCCTCCGGTTTGCCCAGGCGTAGTAAGGAATGAATGTCAGAGCCACCTTCGACGATGGGCTTGTCGCTACGTCTGCCGAAAAATAGAGCGAACTCCGCGCTGAAGAACTCTTGCTTACAGCGCCCTCATGACGCAACACCATCACCCCGCCCAGCAAATCTTTCTCGAACGACTCTGAAAAACCGCCGCTCCCGCCCCCGCTTGCTGCGCGGAAGGAAACGTCCGCCAGCGAAGTTCCCGCGGGTTGATCCAGTTCTTCCAGACAATATACTAACGGCCCACGTTGCACCGCGACTCGACCGTTGTTTTCAGTGACGCGGGAATTGGATTCAAGCAGCTGTGGCGTCATGTCAAGAATTAAACTGATCTTGTCGCCCGGAGACCAGCGCCGCCGAATGCGGAAGTATCCGTTTTCGTGATCCGTTAACGATTCCTCGAAATCTGACGTGAGTTGAACGCGCCTGCTCCATTCGGGCCTGCGCAAGTAGAGTGTGAACTCCTTCGGCATCCCGGGGCTGATTTCAAAATGTACCGTGTCATCCCACGGATAATTCGTTTTCTGCGTAATTTTGATTGGCGTTCCATCTTCCAGATGCCAATTCAGTTCCGAATTATGGAATAGATGAACGAAAATGCCGTCTTTGCTCGTACTGTAAAAATAACCTGGCAGCGAAGCGAACGTTCGCTCGAGGTTCGGGGGACAGCAGGTGGTGTCATACCATTCGTTTCGAATCACGTCGCCGGTGCCCGGGTCGAATGAGAGCGGATTGCGATAGCAATAAAGAGTTCCACTGAGCGACATTCCCGAATTAATTCCGTTGTAAAGCGCGCGTTCGATTACATCGGCGTATTTTCGATCGCCTGTTGCGGCGAGCATGCGCCAATTCCACATCATGTTGCCGATAGCCGCGCAGCTTTCTCCATAGGCTTGCGCGTTCGGAAGTTCATACGCGTCGCCGAACGCCTCCCCGTCGCTTCGAGCGCCGACTCCACCTGTAATGTACATCTTTGATGACACCATATCAGTCCAGAGAGTCTGGACCGTTTTCCAATAAGTTTCGTCGCCGGTCTCGAGATAGTAGTCCGTCGCACCGCAGCATGCATACATGGCGCGCACGGCGTGGCCTTCGAGTTTTGTGCGCGAAGTAAATGGTTTGCCGCAAAAGTGATAGACATAATTTTCCGGTTTGAGCGGAATGCGCGCATCTCCACGTAGAAGATATTCGGCAAGCTGAAGTTGACGTTTGTCGCCGGTCATCCGGTAGAGCTCAACGAGGGCAAGCTCCATTTCCGGATGGCCCGACATGAGTGGCTTTTTGTCTGTGCCGGGACCAAAGGAAGAGAGAAGGAAGTCGTTTACGAAGCGGATGCCGGTATCGAGCAGAGCGCGATCGCCCGTTGCTCGGTAATAAGCCGTCGCACCTTGCAAGAAGTGTCCCATGTTGTAGAGCTCATGGCCCCACTGCTGAGTTCTTGGCTCCATCCGCTGAGGTGCATGTTCGCCAACATAGTAGGTATTCAGGTAGCCGTCGGGTTGTTGTGCAGCGATGACGTCTTTCCCGGTGGTTTCGACCAAAGAGCGCAGCGCCGGGTTATCGCCAGACTGCAAGGCGAAGCCAATCGCTTCCCACCATTTATAAATATCAGAATCGGAATAGACTGGACCGCGTTGCGGAGCATTGCTCTTGCCAATCAGGCGCCGGAAGTTATCCATGCGACCGTTGGCTTCGAGGAGTTTGCCCATCGACGGAATACTGGTTTCTACGTTCGCCGCGCGACGGGCGGCCCAGAAGCCCGAATCAATGCGCACGGCGTGGACAGGAACATTTCTTAGCTTGGCGTAAGGTGAGTGGGCGAGGTTTAGAATGCCTTGTTCGTTCCACGGTGGATTTGTGGAAAGTGGGCCGGCGTTGGTCGCGAAAAACGAGCTGACGCTCGTTGGAAGATTCGAAAGGAATGCTGAGGAGGCAGCAGCAGAAACAAATTGACGACGGCTAACACGTGCGGTCATAACCCAACGCTCCTTCGTAGAGGTCAAAAGGATATTACTCCGAGTGAGAATTGAGGGGAGTAAAAACGCATTGGGAGATGACGATGGAGCCCATCGAGGAGAGTGTAGTGAAGAGTGCCGGAAAAACATACCTAGTCATTCTCACAATTGGCGCGCTCACAGCCGTCAGCGCCGTGGGAACACGGGGACAAAAAGTTACACTACCTGCAGCGCAGGAATTGATGGCCATTACGGAACGCGGAATTGCGTTGAATGAATATGACCAGGCGGCGTGGCACGCAACGGATGCAGTGCAGACGGCGAATCCGAAGACCGTCGAGGGGCAGCGGTACATTGCGAAAAAAGAAAATGGAAGATGGACCGTGGTGTTCGGGAAATTGAGCGCAGATAAGAGCCTTTTTCAGATTTACTATGAGGTCGCGCAACAAATCAAGCCGCAGGAATTCAAGGTGAAGGAAGAAACGCCAGAGCGAGCGGACAACGGCTTTTATCTTGTTGCCGCGAGGGCCATCGAAGTGGCCCTGGGAGATTTTCGAGGAGAAAAACGTCCTTACAACGAGGCAGTCTTACCGGCGCCCAAGGATCAGCTTTTTGTCTATGTCTATCCGGCGCAAACCAAAGCGCGTGTCTATCCGCTCGGCGGAGATGTGCGGTACCTGATTTCCTCGGACGGGACAAAGATTCTAGAAAAGAGGCAGATGCACAAGACGATTTTGGAAACTCCACCGCCGGACAAGGGCAAAAAGCTGGCCGCCGGCTTTCACAGTCACGTCCTCAGCGATCTTCCGGAAGATACCGACGTTTTTCATGTGCTGACGCAGGACCCTCGCATGCCGGAAATAGTTGGGACGGCGCATTTTACCTATAGAGTGCGGACCGACGGTGCAATCACCATCGAAAAGACGCGAAAATAACCTCGATATACAGCCCCCTAGCGAGCGCCTGGCGCAACAATCAAGACAAAAGAACTATGGAATGAATGAAGAATTTCGATTGGACGCGCGCAGAACACGCGCCTAGAGTGCCAATCTGGGCTACAAGCCCGTGCGCAGCTTCTGGGGGCTGCGTATGCACATAGGGAAGCCAGGAATCCCTCGCGGCCCGATCGCTGGAAGAACTTGCGGGAAGAAAGATGACAGCTGCGGCGAGACCAACGCCAATTAAGGTACCCTCCTCGTTCGTGAACTATCAGCTCGATGCATCATACGACGAGATGTTCGAAGGGCTCAGCCTGCCCCGCGAGCACTACCGCGCCCTGCATCAAACTTTGCTTGGCCTGCCGCCGGAAGAGCTGCGCAAGAGCCAGCAAGCGGCGGACCTGACTTTCCTGCACGAAGGAATCACGTTCACGGTTTACGGAAGCAAAGAGGGCACGGAGAAGATTTTTCCAAACGACCTGCTGCCGCGCATCATTCCTGCCGACGAATGGCAGAAAATTGAAAAAGGACTGACCCAGCGTCTGACCGCCCTGAACCATTTCCTACGGGACATTTATCACGAAGGGCGAATCCTGGCGGAAGGGATTGTGCCGCGGGAGCTGGTTTACAGTTGCAAGCATTTCCGCAGAGAGATGCGCGGGCTGAATGTTCCGCGCGACATTTACGTCAGCATCTGCGGCACAGATCTGGTGCGGCTGCCGGATGGCAGCTTTACCGTGCTGGAAGACAATTTGCGCGTGCCGAGCGGTGTCAGCTACATGCTGGCAAATCGCAAAGTGCTGAAGCGCGTGTTCCCCTCAATGTTCCGCGACTACGGCGTTTGGCCCGTGGATCATTATCCGCAGGCGCTGCTCGCGACTTTGCGAACACTCGCTCCCGAGAATTGCTCGTATCCACAAGACCCAACCACAATTCTGCTCACGCCGGGAGTTTCGAATTCGGCGTATTTCGAGCACACGTTTCTGGCGCAGCAAATGGGCATTGAACTCGTCGAAGGTCGCGACCTGCTGGTACACGACAACATCGTCTATATGCGGACGACGGCGGGTCTGCGGCGCGTGGAAGTAATCTATCGGCGCGTGGACGACGACTTTCTGGACCCTCTCTGTTTTCGCACGGATTCGATTTTGGGAGTGCCAGGGCTTTTCAATGCGTACCGCGCTGGAAATGTTTCGCTGGCGAATGCGATTGGGACGGGCGTGGCAGACGACAAGGCGGTGTATGCGTACGTCCCGGAAATCATTCGCTATTACCTAAACGAAGATCCGATTTTGCCGAATGTGCCTACGTTTCTGATGACGAACGAGACGCACCGGCAACACGTCCTCGAAAACCTGGAAAAGATGGTCGTAAAAGCTGTGGGCGAGTCCGGCGGATATGGAATGTTGATTGGTCCGCAAAGTACGGCGCAGCAGCGGGAAGAGTTTCGCGCGCAGGTGCTGGCTGAGCCGAGGAACTACATCGCGCAGCCAACGCTGTCACTTTCCTGCGCGCCGTGCTTGATTGATGGCGAAGTGGAGTCGCGCCACATTGATTTGCGTCCTTATATATTGATGGGCGAAAAGGTGACGTTGGTTCCGGGCGGGTTGACGCGCGTAGCGCTGCGCAAAGGTTCGCTCGTCGTGAATTCCTCACAAGGAGGCGGAAGCAAGGACACCTGGGTTTTGCGCGCACCCGAAGGAGAAGAGCTTGGCGGGACGGTGACGCGCATGGGCGTTCCGAAGAGCGCAGAGGGGAGGCCTGTGTAATCCATGAGGCCTCCGCGAAATTTTTACGTGAAAACGTTTCAGCGCGAAGCGGGAATGCTTTCGCGCGTGGCGGACAGTCTCTATTGGATGAGCCGCTACCTGGAACGCGCGGAGCATAGCGCGCGGCTGGTGGATGTTGAGCTTCAGTTGTGGCTCGATCAATCGCCGGAAGAAGGCGCGGGCCGCTGGAGGTTTTTGCTGGAAGCGTTGCTCGCGCCTGGAATACAAGGCGCGCTGGACCCGACACGGCTCGTCAATACGCTGGTATTCAGTCGCACGAATGCGTCTTCGATTGTGTCCTGCATTGCTACGGCTCGGGAAAATCTGCGGCATGTGCGCGAGCAGTGCAGCTCGGAGATGTGGGAGCAATTGAATCGGCTGTATCTTGACGTGATCGAACGCCGGCCCGAAGAAGGATGGATCCTCAACTCGCACGATTTTTTCCGCGCGGTGCAGGATGGCGCGCACCTCTTTCAAGGAATTACTGACGCGACTATGAGCCACGGCGAGGGGTGGCAATACATCCAGCTGGGGCGATACGTCGAGCGCACGCATACACTGGCCACGCTGATGGAGAGGCATTTCAAACGCATGGCACCGCCGACGGACCAGGCGGTGGAAAGCACGGAATACCTCGATTGGGTGGGACTGCTCCGGGGATGCGTAGCGTTTGAAGCGTATTGCAAGGCGCAAACGGCGGAAATCCGGCCGCTGCGCGTCGCGGAGTTCCTGTTGCTCAATCCAGATTTTCCGCACTCCGTGCGGTTTTCCGTGGACCGGATAAACGCGGCACTGCACGTGATTGGCGACCTGACGGAGCGTAAAGCGAAAACTCCGGCTCGCATTGCAGGCCGTTTGCGCGCACAACTCAGCTTCAGCCAGATTGAAGAGATTATGACCGGAGGCGTGCGCGCGTATCTGGAAAGTGTGCGTAGCGAATGCGCGGAGATTCACGCGGCAATTCATCAGATCTATTTCGACTATCCAGTCGAAGCGGAGCTGGCATCGTGAAACGGCGAGTGAATTGAGATGGCTTACGCGATCCGGCATGTGACGACGTTTCGCTACAAGCCCGCGGTTGGCGAAAGCATTATGGAAGTGCGTATGCAGCCGCGGAGCGACTTACGGCAGCGGTGCCTGACATTCGCGCTGGAAGTACATCCGCGCGCGAACGTGATGTCTTATCGCGATTTTTTCGGCAATGCGGTGCACCACTTTGACATTCCGGGAAGGCACCAGACGATTGAGATTTCCGCGCAGGCGATTGTGGAAGTGACGCCACCGCTTGATCTGAAGCAAAGAAAGAGCAGCGCGTGGGACGAACTGGAGACGCGTGTTCAAGAAGGCGACTACTGGGAGATGCTGCTGCCGAGCCAATTTGCGAAACCTACGGAGCTACTGGAAAAACTTGCCGCGGAATTAAATTTGAAGCGAAGCGGCGAACCGCTGGCGCTATTGCGAGAATTGAACGAGGCGCTGTACGACAAATTCGACTACGTTCCGAATTCGACCAACGTGGATTCGCCGATTGACGACGCGTTACGCACACGGCAAGGCGTGTGCCAGGATTTTGCTCACATCATGATTGCTTTGGTGCGCCAATTGAAAATTCCGTGCCGGTACGTGAGCGGATATCTCTATCACGGGTCAGAAGACAAGGATCGTTCGCCGGCAGGCGCGACGCACGCATGGGTGGAAGCGTATCTTGGCGAAGCGGGCTGGGTTGCGTTCGATCCGACAAATAATTTATTGGGAAGCGAGCGGCACGTTTGCGTTGCCGTCGGACGTGACTATTCGGATGTGCCGCCGACGCGCGGCGTTTACAAGGGCGAAGCCGATAGCGAGTTGAGCGTGCGCGTGATCGTGCAGCCGGTGGATGCGCCACAACCGGAAGAGTTGCCACCCGCGATGGTGCTGCGTTCAAAGCGGTCGGATTCTGCCGCCTCAGCCCCGATGGAACAGCAGCAACAACAGTAGGAACTTCTATTTTGCAAAAATCCGCGAATGAAATTGCAGAGAAGCCGGAAGATGCGTAGCGAAGTACTGCCAATCGTGGCGGCCAGGATAAAGATGGAATTCGTGCGTGATTTTTCGTGAAGTGAGCACGCGGTCGAGCGCTGTTGCGCCGGCCTCGAAGCCAAAGTCGTCCTGATCCCCACAATCGAAATAGATTTTCAGGCCCGCGAGCGGAGCGGTCTTCGCGACGAAGATGGGAGAGTTGCGTTCCCAGAACGCGGGATCCGATGGGACACCGAACGTGCTGCCTAAAACGCGGGCACGGCCGGAGTTCGGCGCAACGCCGGCGAGAAACGACGGCAGTTTTTCGATCAACGCCGCGCTATGCGCGCTGACGGAAGAAAAAAGTTCCGGATGGCGAAACGCGAGATGCAACGCTCCATAACCGCCCATGGAGGCTCCAGAAACGGCGCGGCTTGCGCGGCCAGGCCGGACGCGGAAGCGTTTTTCAATGCCGGGCAAAAATTCCTGCACAAGGAAATCTTCGTAGCGAACTTTTCCGTCATGCGAATTGATATAGAAGGTCGCTCCCGCGGCCGGAGTGACGATCAGGAATTCACTGAGTTGCCGTCTTTCCCAAAGGTCTTCGACGAGATTCCAACCGCCGGTGTGGACGAACATTTGTTCGTCGTCGCCGAGGCCGTGAAAGAAATAAAGAATGGGAAAGCGGCGGGATTTGTCCGAGTCGTAGCCTGGAGGGAGAAGGACGCAATAGGGAACAGGGTGCGCGAGGATTTTGGTGGGAAGAGAATTACATTCGACGCGGCCGGAAGCGGCAAACGAAAAGATTGGGCAGAGTAAAATGAGCAAAGCGACTACAAATGAGCGACGCGCAGCGAAAATATTCATCTCCTTGACAGTTTACTCGTAGCGGAGGGCCTCGACGGGGTTGAGTTTCGCGGCGCGGGATGCCGGGTAGAGTCCGGCGATGAGGCTGACGAGAACGGCGAACGAAATTGCGCCGAGCACGAGCCACCAGGGCACGGAGGAGATTTCCACGCTTGGGAGCTGCTGGCGCTTCAGGTAGATGTTTGTGGCCAGCGTGAGTGTGCGGCCAATGAGCCATCCGAAAAGCACGCCACCGAATCCGCCCATCAAGCCCATTACACCTGCTTCGATGAAGAACAGGCGTTTGACATCGCTATCGGCGGCGCCGAGCGCTTTGAGCACGCCGATTTCGCGGCGGCGCTCGAGAATGGCCATGACCAGCGTATTCACGATGCCGAGCGTCGCGACCGCAAGAGCAAGACTGCCGAAAATTCCGAGCAAAAGATCGAACACTGAGAAAAAGATGCGCAGGCTTTTCGACGCGTCGAGAAGAGAGAAAGCGCCGAAGCCCATCTTTTTGACAGCAACCTCGATGGCATCCACGTTGGAGGGAGATTTCGCGCGGACAGTGAGGCTGGCAAACGTCGGCTTCGCTGGGCCGCCGCGAACAGCGTCGCGCAGGTCGTTCACTTGTGTGGCTCGAAGGGACAACGCGGCGCCAAGAGGAATGAGCAGGCGTCCGTTGCCGTAGCCGCCGAAGCCTGCAGCAGGTTCGGTTTCCACCACTCCAATGATGTGTAGCTCTTTTTCTTTCGGCACGATGCTGAAACCGCCGGAACCGTCTTCAAGCTGGTGGCGCTCAGCGTAGCGGATGGAAAGAGTTTTGCCGACGAGCGAAGCAGTATCCGTCGAGAGTTCCTTGGCGAAGTCGATTTGCAGGATGGCTTCATCCGCGGATTCGCCGGAGAAAAAATTGCCTTGCATGCCGTCAAACGCGCCGCTGGCTTTCGCCGATTGCGGCATGCCCGCAACCATCGTGGCAAAGGGCTTGTCATTGAAGCGGACTTCGCTGAAAAAGCGGACCTGCGGAAAAACTTCAATTACATTCGGCAGCTTGGAAATTTCCTGGCGCGCATCTTCGTCCAAGAGACGGGTTTCGCCTTGCTGCGAAGCCATGGATGGCGGGCCACCACGCATGTTTAGCTTCGGCGTGACGAAGACAGAATCGAAGAGGCCGCTTTTCGTCAAGCGGCTGCTCGCAAGTTGCTGCAGGCCGACGCCGAGCGAAAGCATCGCGACGAGGGAAGCCACGCCGACCGCGACACCCAGCGTCGTGAGCGAATTGCGCAGAATGGATTCGCGAAGATTGCGGACGGCGAGTTCGGTCATGTCACGGAGCTTCATTGGTTGCCTCTGGGCATTGCTCCGTCGCTCAAAAGTTTACCGTCACCCATGATGGCGAGCCGCGTGGCGAAGCGCTCAGCGAGATGACGCTCGTGCGTAACCATGATGATGGTCATGCCGAGGGTCTCTTTGATTTCAATGAGAAGGTTCAGGATGGATTCGCCCGTGGCGGAATCAAGGTTGCCGGTCGGCTCATCGGCAAACAGAATCTTTGGGCGGTTGACGAGAGCGCGTGCGATGGCGGTACGCTGCTGTTCGCCGCCGGAAAGTTCGCTGGGACGGTGTGCCGTCCTTTTGTCGAGTTTTACGCGCTGTAGTGCTTCCGCGACGCGCGTGGCGCGCTCATCGCGATCCACTTCCGCGAGCCGCAAAGGGAGCTCTACGTTTTCCTGGAGCGTCATGCGGGGCAGAAGATTAAAGGATTGAAAAACCATGCCGACGGTATTGCGGCGGTACCGCGCAAGTTCGAGAGAAGAAAGTTCGGCCAGATTGCGGCTACCGGCATGAATCGCGCCGGAAGTGGGGCGGTCAAGGCCTGCCATGAGGTTCAGCAACGTGGATTTGCCGGAGCCGGAACTGCCGAGGAGGGCGACGAATTCGCCGCCAACGATTGAGAAGGAGACGTCATCGACGGCGCGGATAGCTGTGGCGCCGAGGGTATAGTGGCGGGAAACATGATCGAGTTGTATGGCGAGGGGGCCGGTGGCGACGGGGGTCGGGGTCATGTCGAAGTTGGATGCGCGCTCACAGACTACTACGTTTGGCGGAGCCAGAAATGTCGGGACGGCACCCCTCCCCTCTATTTTGCGTAAGTGTTGATTCTAAAGGGACTTTAAGACCTTTGTTTTGCGACACTTTTGTAAGTGTTGATTTTGAAGGAGTTACAATCGAGCGGACTGAAGTAGGACGACTACAATCTTTCCTGAAGGGTATACTGTCATATTTATTAATAGAGTCAAGCGGGAATTGGAGGGTTCTGTGAGGAGAATGACAATTTTGGTGGTGCTCGCGGGATGCGTGGAGCTTTTTGCCGTCGCGCGGGGGCGGACGCAGAAGCCGCCGCTGCTGCCGGAGAAAGATGTGGCGGCGCTGGCGAACGAATTGAGCGGGGAAACGGCGAAGAGGAATCTGGAAGGAATTGCGCGATTTCACCGGCAGCGCGGGTCGATAGGATTTCATGAGGCGGCGGAATTGGTGGCGGAGCGATTGCGGGCGTATGGACTGAGCGATGTCGCGATTCTGCAATTTCCTGCTGACGGAAAGATTCTCTATGGAACGCAACGGTCACGACCGGCTTGGGATGCAGAAATTGGGGAGCTTCGCGTGATTGATGCAAGGTTTGACATGCCTTGCGGGAAAAATAATTTGAATCCGTCGGTACTCATGAATTGTGTCGGCGGCCCCGTGATTTTGCATGAGAGTTACAACGCGGAACCCGTTGTGCTCGCTGAAGACAGTGAAAGCGGAGACAAGATTGCCCGGCTCGTGGACGTCGGCGAAGGAACCAAAGACAGCGATTACACTGACAAAGATGTCAAAGGTGCATTCGTCTTGGTAGGGGCGCAACCCGGCGCCGTGCAGGATTTGGCTATCGCAAGATACGGCGCAGTCGGAATTATTAGCTATGCGCAGAATCAAAAAACGGCTTGGTGGGGCGAAGACGAAAATCTGATTCGCTGGGGACATCTCGAAACCTTTTCTCTCAACAAGACCCTCGCCTTCATGGTCTCGCTGAAAAGCGGCAGAGACCTCAAACAGCGCCTAGCAAATGACGACCCTATCCTCGTGCACGCCATTGTCAAGGCCGGGCAGCATGCGGGGAATTATGAGGTTGTGACGGCGACGATTCCGGGGGCCGATCCAAAACTGAAGGAGGAAGAGATTGCGTTCAGTTGCCATTTGGATCATCAGCGGCCGGGTGCGAATGACAATGCAAGCGGGTGCGCGACGATTCTGGAAGTGGCGCGGACGCTACAGCGACTGATTGATGAGAAAAAGCTTGAGCGGTCGGCGCGGACGATTCGATTTGTTTTTCCGCCAGAAATTGAAGGGACGCTGGCGCTGCTGACCGGGCGGGCACAAGCCATCGCGGAACTGAGTCCAGTTGACAGCGAGGGACAAATTATCCCGGACGCGGACAAGATTCCCACACCGATTCTTCTATTGCTCAAATTTCCTAAAAAGATCAAGGCCGTGATTCACATGGACATGGTGGGAGGCGGGCCGGAGACGAAAGCGGTCTTTCACGTGACACGCGGGCCGATGAGCTTGCCGAGTTTTGTGCATGACGTGGCGTGGGCGTTTGCGGATTGGGTGAACGAGGAGTCGTACAAATTCGCTGCGACTGGCAAAGCGGACTATCCGATGGTCGCGCCCGAGGGAGGGAAAGACCCGCTGCGGGCGGAATATTCGGCGTTCACGATGGGCAGCGACCACGATGTGTATCAGGATTCGTCGTTTGGGATTCCGGCGATTTATATGAATGATTGGCCGGACCGGTACATTCACACCAATTTCGATTCTGCGGCGAACATCGATCCGACGAAATTGAAGCGGGCGGCGTTTATTGGAGCGGCGAGCGGGTATTTTCTGGCAAGAGAGATTGCGTTCGATGTAAGAGAAGTGACACAGGCCCAGGGAATTGCAGGCCTCTTGCGGCACGCTGAAACCAGGCATCGCGCGCGAGGATTGCCAGAGGAGGAAGCGGAGAGCCTCTTTCGCGCGGAGGCGAAATACAATCGGCGCATGGAAGATTCCTACATTGATTTCGTTCACGGTGCAGTGGCCGTTCAAGCAGGTGGAAACGTAGATGTGCCTCGATTCCTCCCATGGGAGAAAGGACAACTAAAGGCAGGTACGGCCGCAGGCGATGGTCGTCTGATTTTTGCACGCAAGCCGCAACCAAAAGGGCCGCCCGTTGTATTTGGGTATGACTATTTTTCGGAGCATGCAAAAGCGACCGGGATCGCCACGCCCAAGCTCTTGAGCTATGAAGGATTGTGGGGAGCTGGAGAGGAATATGCCTACGAGACCCTGAACTTTGCGGACGGAAAGCGAAATGCCCAGGAAATTCGTGACGCAGTTTCAGCAGAATACGGACCCGTACCGTTGGAGCTGGTGGTGGACTATCTAAAGGCCCTTGAGAAGATTGATCTCTTGGCAATAACTCGATAGGTAACAATAGCTGTCCGGGATATATCTCTGCGGTAAAGAATGGGTGCGAGGGAATCTCGGCTTTCTTGTTGTTAGGTCTGGCGGTGAAGAAAATGGCGACTCCCGCGGTCTTGAGTGGTGGAAACGCCTAGAACAGAGCGATTTCGTTCAACTGGATAGCAGGGTTTTCAAAAGCGGCCCACGCCATACGGCGTGAACCGCTTTTGGTTTGGTGAAAGGACTACACGACTTCCCAACAGAAGGCGTGCTCCATACTTCTCCAAGGCGCGTGTGTTAGCATCAAAAATTGCCCGTGTGGGTAGCACGGCGCGGCAGCGGACACGATGACGACCAAAATGAAAGCCTTGCGAAAGATGCAACCGGTTCGCGGCCTCTCCATGGAACCGGCGCAGGTGCCAGCGATTGGCTCGACGGACGTTCTCGTGCGCGTGAAAGCTGCCTCCATCTGCGGCACGGATTTGCACATTTACGGATGGGATCGCTGGTCGCAAGGGCGCATCAAACCGCCGGTTACGCTCGGCCACGAATTCTGCGGCGTTATCGAGCGCGTGGGCGATGAAGTGATCATGCTGAAGCCGGGCGATTTCGTAAGCGCGGAGATGCACGTCAACTGTGGGCATTGCCATCAGTGCCGCGTCGGCGAGGCGCATATCTGCCCGAACGTAAAAATTATCGGAATTGATCAGGACGGCGCGTTCGCGGACTTCGTGAAAATTCCTGCGGCAAACATCATCAAGCTCGATCCGGGAATTCCGGAACACTACGGAGCGATTCTGGATCCGCTCGGTAACGCGGTGCACACGGTACTTGCGGGAGCGGTCGCGGGGCAAAGCGTTTTGGTGACGGGCTGCGGCCCGATTGGATTGATGTCTATCGTGGTTGCAAAGGCGTGTGGTAGTTCCACTGTATTTGCCACGGAAACGAATGAACATCGGCGCGCGATGGCGAAGAAGATGGGTGCGGACGTCGTAATTAATCCGGCGACGGAAAACGCCGTCGCAAAGATTCTGAGTGAAACCTCCGGCACTGGCGTGGACGTGCTTCTCGAAATGAGCGGCAATCCAACCGCGATTCAGCAGGGTTTTAAGGCGTTGAGAGCCGGAGGGCGCGCCTCTCTGCTCGGGATTCCTACCGAAAGCGTGCCACTCGATTTGGTGAACGACGTGATTTTCAAAGGCGCGACTGTCCAGGGCATTTATGGCCGGCGCATGTACGAAACATGGGAACAAATGACGGCGCTGCTCAAAGCAGGCCGCCTTAATCTTGATCCCTTGTTTGGCGAACGCATTGGCCTCGAAAAATTCGAAGATGCATTCGCAAAACTGCAAAGTGGTCTCGCCGGAAAAATTCTTTTGTATCCCAATGGAATGCCGCACTGATCCCGCTCGTCATATCTGCCACGCTGGGAGTGCCCGCGAATGACTCCGCTGATTGTTGCACCGCCGCTGGCCGGCAATACGCTTGGATCCGTAAATAGCTCGTTTGTGGTCGCCGAGTGGCGCGATGCCGGAGGAACAACAGAGACGCCGCGTCTCATCGCGCCATGGCACGTTCATCATAAAGATGACGAAGCCTGGTATGTGCTGGAAGGCCAGTTGCGTGTTCGAGTTGGGCCAGATGAAGCAGCGGTCGATGCCGGTTCCAGCGTGTTTGTTCCGCGCGGCACAGCGCATACGTACTGGAATCCCGGACCGGGACCAACGCGCTACCTGCTGATTATGTCGCCGAACATCTATAGTTTGATTCAGGATATTCACGCGCTGAAGGATCGTTCGAAGTCTGCTCTTGAAGAAGTTTTTAAGAAGCACGACTCTGAGCTCGTTGAACCTTAGCGTTTCTAGCCCAGCGAGCGGTTTGCCCCAGGAGGCTCGGCTGGCGCACAATGGTTTTTCCACCCTCAAAGAAAATTCAGGAGCTAGCCATGTCAGAAACAGCGATGCAGGCCGTCAAAGCAAACCCCTTGCAGTACGTTTCGGACCAGTTGAATGAATTGCGGGCGAAGGGAGTTGCGCCGAAGCTGCGCGTCCTCGAAGGCGAACAAAAAGCGGTCTGTAGGTTCGACGGAAAAGAAGTCATCAATCTTGCGTCGAACAATTATCTGGGTCTTGCGACGGACAAGCGGCTGCGCAAGGCTTCACTCGAAGCCGTGAAGAAGCTGGGCGTCGGAGCGGGAGCGGTGCGTACGATTGCGGGTACGATGCAACTACACATGCAACTGGAAGAGCAGATTGCCAAGTTCAAGAACGTCGAGGCCTGCGTGGTGTTTCAATCCGGCTTCACGGCGAACGCGGGGACGGTTTCCGCGGTGCTTGGCAAGGAAGACCTGATCATCTCCGATGAATTGAATCATGCTTCGATCATTGACGGCGCGCGGCTTTCGAAAGCGGCGATCAAAGTGTTCAAGCATAAGGACGTCAGCGATTGCGAACGAATCCTGCAGGAGCATGCCAGTTTTCCTGGAAAGAAACTCATCATCACCGACGGCGTTTTTTCCATGGATGGGGACATCGCACCGCTCCTGGAGCTTTGCGACCTGGCCGAGAAATACAACTGCATCATGATGGTGGACGACGCGCACTCGAGCGGCGTGCTGGGGCGCGGCGGACGCGGCACCATCGATCATTTCAATTGTCACGGGCGCGTGCACATTCAAGTCGGCACCCTAAGCAAGGCAATCGGTTCGATGGGCGGATATGTTTGCGGTTCGCGCGATTTGATTGACTTTCTTTACCTGCGCGCGCGGCCGTTTCTTTTTTCGACTTCGCACCCACCGGCTACCGCGGCGGCGTGCCAAGCGGCGTTCACACTGCTCGATTCACCCGATGGAGAAAAGCTGGTGAAAAAATTGTGGGCGAACACAAAGTTCTTCAAACGCGAACTGAAAAAGCGCGGTTTCCAATTTAAGGTGAGCGAGACGCCGATTATTCCGATTCACGTGGGCGACGCGGCGAAGGCATTCGAATTTTCGCGCAAGCTGTTTGACGCGGGCGTCTTCGCTCCGGCCGTGGGCTATCCCACTGTGGCGGAGGGAAAAGCGCGCCTTCGCGCCATCGTTAGCGCCGGGCACAAGCGCGACCAACTGCTAAAGGCTGCCGAAACTTTGGAGCAAGTAGCCAAACCTTTGGGGATTATTTAGTCTTAGTCCGTTAAGCCTCTAGCTTGTAATTCCTCTCTGGTACCGCGTAGTTTCGCGCCACCAGCCGGTCCCATTGCCCCTTTGCGGACAATGTAAATATATATAAATAAAGCTCTTACGCATTGGCACCCATTTTGCGCAATCAAATCTCCAGACGGATACCCCTATTCACTGGGGGCGGGTTTAGTTCGGCGTGACACGGGAATCCATTAGGAGGACACACCATCATGGACCGCAAATTCCTTACGCTTTTTGCCGCGGCTTTACTTGCGATGACGGCAAACGCGCAAACGCAAGCCGGCGTTCAGGCTGAGGCACAAGCCGACGCCAGTGCGAACAAGAATCAGGCTTCGGGAGGCGCATCGGCGTCATCGTCCGGTGCCGCACAAAGCAAGGGTTCGAGCGCCGCGATCGCCAATGGAACTGCGATCAACGCGTCGCTCAGCTCGCCGGTAGATTCGAAGAAAGCGAAAGAAGGCGATGAAGTAAACGCGAAAACCACCGAAGCAGTGAAGGCGCAAGGGAAGACGGTGTTGCCGAAGGGAACAAAACTTGTCGGTCACGTGACGCGGGCATCGGCACGCGGCAAAGGCGACCCTGAATCTGCGCTCGGGATTGCGTTCGATAAGGCAATTTTGAAAGGCGGAGAAGAAGTCCCGCTGAGCGGCAACATTCAGGCTTTGGCAGCCGCGCAATCCGCCGCGAGCGTTGCAGGGTCTGATATGGACGCAGTGGGCGGCGCAGGCGCTTACGGAGGCGGCAGCGCCGGTGCAGGTGGCCGAGGTGTTGTTGGCGGAGCGACGTCTGCCGCAGGCGGCACGGTAGGAGCGGTGACCAACACGGCGGGCAACGTCGGAAGCACGGCGGGCGGAGCGGTTGACGCGACCGCGCGTACGACGACCAGAGCGGCGGGCTCAGCGAACAGTGCAGTGGGCGGCTTGAACGCTGCGGGGCAGCTTGCTTCGAACAGCCGCGGTGTTTTCGGGCTGAACGGACTGAACCTAAACGCAGCGGGCTCGAACGCCACACAAGGCTCGGTAATCACTTCGACTGGCAAGAACGTGCATCTGGATAGTGGCACGCGCTTGCTCGTCGTTTCCGGAGCGCAGGCTGGAGAGGCAGGCACATCGCCTCAAGCGGCCTCGAAGCCTGAGCCAAAAAAGATGAGTTCAGATAAATCAAACAACCAATAATCAGCGAGAGCAGCGACGCAGGGCCGCTCGAAGAACGCACTCGAGCGGCCCTTTTGTTTTGGCATTGAGTCATCCCGGCTGCGGGGTGCCATACCTAGCTTTGCTATACTCGCCCGATGCCCGCAGAGCGCAAGAAACTCTTCCTTGTTGATGCCATGGCGCACGTCTATCGCGCCTTTTTCGCGCCAATGCCGATGCGCCTTACCGGCCCCGATGGCGTGCCTACGAACGTTCCTTTTTTGTTCGGAAATATCCTGCGGCGCCTGATCAAGGATTATCAGCCGGATTACATCGGAATCGTTTTCGACCCACCCGGCGCAACGTTCCGCGACAAACTTTTCGAAAAATACAAAGCACAGCGTCAGCCCATGCCCGATGAGATGCGCGTGCAACTCCCCTTTGTGCGCCGTTTGTGCGAAGCGATGCAGTTGCCGATTCTCGAAGTGAAGGGCTATGAAGCCGACGACGTCATCGGAACCATGGCCGTCCAGGCTGGGAAGCAGGGCTTCGAGGTGCTGATTGTTTCGAACGACAAAGACATGATGCAGCTCGTTGGCAAAAATGTGCGCACGCTGCGCACCGGTTCCGGCGGAGCAAAGGGCGACATCATCGTTGACGAAAAAAAGGTCGAGGAAATCTTGGGCGTGCCGCCGGACAAAGTTGTGGACTACATGGCGCTGCTCGGCGACACGATTGATAACATTCCCGGGGCAAAAGGCATCGGCGAAAAGGGTGCCGCCGAACTCATCAAAAAATACGGGAGCGTGGAAAATGCGCTAGACCACGCTGATGAAGTCCCGAACAAACGCTACCGCGAAGCCCTTCAGCAACAGCGCGAGCAAGTGATGATGTCCAAGCAGCTTGCTGCAATTGCCATTGACGCGCCGGTGGAAATAAAAGTTAAAGAGTTGGAAGTGCGACCGCCGAACGGAACGGCTCTGGCCGCGTTATATCGCGAACTTGGGTTCAATTCCTTGCTCCGGGAACTGGGAACGGCAGCGAGCGCTCCAGCTGCCACGGAAAGCGAAGCTCCTTCCGCAAAGGACTACGCTCAATTCGCGGAAGCGAAAGAATTCCGAGCGTGGCTGGAAAAGCTTCCGGCCAAAGCGCCGCTAGCCGTGTGGCTGCAGTTGGAAGCCGGTGACCGCGAAGAAGAAGGCTTCGGCACGCGTATTGCCGGCATCGAGGTTTCCGGTAAAGCCGGTGAGGGGCGTGCCGTCTGGGCCGACGAAAAGGGCGATGCGATTCGCGCGCTTGCGCCCATTCTCTCCAATTCAAAGCGCGCGAAAATTGTCCACGATGCAAAGCTTTTTCAGCTATTGATGGGCCGCGTGGAAAATATTCAGGACGCCACGCAGCTTTATTCGTATCTTTTGCGGCCGACAACAGCCAAGCACGATTTTGCCGACGTGATTTTTCGCCAATTCAACGTGGCGATCGGCGGCGGTCCCGGCGAGCGGGCGGATTTTCTGCAACAGCTTGCGCCCGTTCTGCGCGCACAGGTGAAAGAGCAGGAGCTCGAAAGCGTTTACGAAAAGATTGATTTGCCGCTCGCTCCGGTTCTGGCGGACATGGAGCGAATTGGCGTTCGAGTGGACCCAAAAACGCTCGAAAAGATGTCGCAGTCTATGGAAAAAGAGGTTCGCCGTCTCGAAAAAGAGATTTGGGAATTGGCCGGTTCGGAGTTCAACGTAAATTCGCCGACACAGCTCGCGGAAGTTTTATTCGACAAGCTGAATCTCGCGCCTGCCGCGAAACGCGGTAAGGCAAAATCCCGTTCGACAGCTGCGGACGTTCTGGAAGAACTTGGCGCGACGCATCCGCTTCCCGGAAAAATAATTGAGTACCGCGAAATCGCAAAACTCAAATCCACCTATGTTGATGCGCTGCCGAAACTGATCCATCCCGAGACGGGGCGTTTGCACACGAGCATGTCGCAAACGGGTACTGCTACCGGACGCCTCAGCTCCAGCGATCCCAATCTGCAAAACATCCCCATTCGCACTGAGCTCGGCCGTGAGATTCGCGCCGCGTTCGTCGCCGAAAAAGGAAAAATCCTCCTCTCGGCGGACTATTCACAGATTGAATTGCGCGTGATGGCCCATATTTCCAAAGATCCTGTGCTCACGGAAGCCTTTCGAAACGGCGAAGACATTCACGCGCGCACCGCGCAGGAAGTTTTTGGCGTCGGACCGCTCGCGCAAACCGCCGAACACCGCCGCGCCGCGAAAGCCATCAATTTCGGAATTATTTATGGACTCTCTCCATTCGGGCTGGCTCAGCAACTTGGCATCGAACAGCGCGAAGCTGCGCAATTCATCAATGCATATTTCGCGCGGTACAAAGGCGTGAAGAGCTATCTGGACAATGTGCTTGCCGAGACGCGGAAGACGGGCGTCGCAAAAACGCTCTTCGGCAGAATCCGTCCCATTCCTGAAATCGCTTCACCGCAAATTCAATTGCGGAATTTCGCGGAACGCACCGCGCTCAATTCGCCGTTGCAAGGAACCGCGGCCGATTTGATCAAGCTCGCCATGATTTCCATTGGCCGCAGGCTTGCCGAAGAAAAATATGAAGCAAAGATGATTTTGCAGGTGCACGATGAATTGCTTTTCGAAGCACCCACAAAAGAAAAAGATAAACTCGAAAAACTCGTCCAAGAGGAAATGGAAGGCGTGTACAAGTTAGCCGTTCCGCTGGTCGTCGAAGTGGGCGTCGGACCAAACTGGCGCGATATGGATTAACGTTCACCACAAGAAGCCGCGTTGCAAAAATTCAGCACATGCAAAATGTTTTTGCTTCCCTTCACTCCCACGGGTGTAGAATCCGCCTCAGTTAGTCCCGTATTCCAGTTGCCTTCCGCGACAACGAAATAGGGGTGAGCCACTTCATTCCGTTAGGAGGATGCGATGCGGCTTGTACTTGCATGTCTGGGCGCGGTTTTTCTTGCAGGAGCTTCCCTCGGATACGCCAAGCAGGAGAAATCGCAAGAAAAGCCGAAGGACAATCCGCCGCCTTCCGCTGACTCAGCCAAGCCCGCCAGTGCGGAGAAAAAAAATCCCGTGGCGCCAACGCCGGAAGGTTTGGCCGGAGCGAAAAAGATGTATGGATATGATTGCGCCATGTGTCACGGGGCAAGCGGCGATGGAAAAGGCGATCTGGCCGGTTCGATGAGTCTGACGTTGAAGGACTGGCGCGATCCCGGCGCACTGAGTGGGATTTCCGACGGCGAAATCTACGAAATCATCACAAAGGGCAAAGGGAAAATGGTAGGGGAAGGCGATCGGTTGGCCGCAGACAAGGTTTGGCACATGGTTAATTACGTGCGTGCGCTCGCGAAGAAGGAGAGCGCCGCAAAAAGTCCCGACGCCCCGCCCAAGCAGTAGATTTTACTCGGAGCCGTTCCCTCCATTCACCTCCTCGCGCCTGGTGTGCTAGCCTTTTTGGTGAAATCCCAAGGAGTCGCTCATGGCACACTCCCCGCAATTCTTGAAACTCGTAAATGACGCGAAAACGCGCGTCAAGGAAACAAACATCGCTGACGTTAAGGGCCGCATCGAAGCCGGCGAAAAATTTCTTCTCGTGGATGTGCGGGAAGATAATGAATGGGCCAACGGGCACCTTCCTGGAGCCGTGCACATGGGCCGCGGAATTATCGAGCGCGATATCGAAACGTCGGTCCCAGATACAAACACAAAAATGATCCTGTATTGCGGTGGCGGATTCCGCTCGGCCCTCGTCGCGGATAACCTGCAAAAAATGGGCTACACCAACATCGAATCCATGGACGGCGGCTGGAAGGGCTGGGTGTCCGCCGGCTTGCCTGTGGCAAAAGGTTAGGGTGTAGGGTTTTTGATTCGCCTTCAGGAAATGATCGTCTCTCCTCAAAGCGGACCCCACTTCCGTGGATGCCGCGACGGATTTGGGAGTGCTCGATGCACAACAGGGCCGCCTGGCAGAGGCCGTAAAACTCTGGCAGCAAGCATTCGAGCGCGCACTGGAGCGCAGCGCGCTCGGAATGAACCTGGCTCGGGTTCTTTGCGAAGAATCCCAATTTGGCTGCGCGCGCGGCTATGTACTTCGTGTACTGCGGTTCAATCTAGCTATGGGGGCCGCAAAAGAGTTGCTTCAGGAGATCGACAGCAAGCCTCCGCGATGCGGGCCTTAACGGACAAGTTTTCAGAAGAGTTGGGCGGAAAATTTGGCTGGGGCGGAAGGATTCGAACCTTCACCGTCCTCATTAACAGTGAGGTGTCCTACCAGTTGGACCACGCCCCAGCGGGCTCGGCCGCAGGGCGGCCGCTTGTGCAGCATCCATAAGGAAGACTCCGCCGTAAAGGAGCGACGGAGGGATTCTTCTAAGATAGCACGAGCCAGAATAAGTCCAAACGAAGTGAAATGATATTTTTCATAAATTTCGCTTTAGATTTGCATAAAGGCAGTTTTGGGGAGAAACGATGAGCAATTTCGATTCGAACTGTTCAAAAACTCCGTCGCGTCCATTTCGCCAGCTAGAAAGAGACCCGTCAAAAAGATTTTCCCCGGGAGAGTTGCTTTTCAAAAAGTTTTGATAGAAACTAGCGCGTCATTTACGATCCGGGGCTTGCGCTGCCCGGTGATTGATGGCGGAGCCTCCACGTCTCCGCTCCCTTCGTTGGGGGGCCCCCGCCACAGTGCAACGCAAACATGACGCAGATTTTTCACCGCAGTACGAATTTCATCGCTCGGTTCAGTCTCTTCTCCGCGATTTTCCTGGCGGGATTAGCGCTAACTGGAATATTGGCGCTGGCGCGCTCGTCTTATTTCACGCGGCAAAACATTTCCCGCGAACAGCCCGTGCAATTCAGTCACAAACATCACGTGGGCGATGACGGAATAGATTGCAGGTATTGTCACACCTCAGTGGAAAACTCCGCGACCGCCGGAATCCCTCCCACCAAAACCTGCATGAATTGCCATTCAGTCTTGTTCAAAGATTCGGACTACCTGGAACCCGTGCGCGAAAGTTACCGTGCGGATAAATCTATCCAGTGGGTTAAGGTACATCGGCTCGGAGATTTCGCATACTTCAATCACAGCATTCACGTGAGCAAAGGCGTTGGCTGCTCTACTTGCCACGGCCCCGTGAACCAGATGCCCCTGATTTTTCAGGCGAACACATTGCTGATGCAGTGGTGCCTCGATTGCCATCGCAATCCGGAAGCAGTCTTGCGGCCCCTCGATCAGGTTTACAACATGGATTGGAAAGCGCCGGTCGATCAGGCAAGAATTGGGCATGATTTCGCAATCGAGAGAAAAATTCGGACGACTGTTGAGCTGACCAGTTGCTCAACGTGTCACCATTAAATGGACGGCATGAGCGATCACGAGCACAAACACGACCAAGATAATCACCCGCCGACAGCGGAAGAGCGCGAATTGCGTGAGTATCCACTGGACATTGTGGCCGCAAACGCGAAAGCGCAAAGCGGCACGGGCAAGCAGTATTGGCGGTCGATCGAAGAGCTTGCAGGCGATCCGCATTTTGAAGATTTGCTCCACCGCGAATTTCCTCGCGCTGCTGCCGAATGGGATGAATCGGTTGACCGCCGCGATTTTCTGAAATTGATGGGCGCTTCCATGGCGCTGGCCGGCATGGCCGGATGCGAACGCGCCCCCGAGCAGCACATTGTTCCGTACGTGAAGCAGCCTGATGGCTTGATCCTTGGTAGACCGCAGCAATATGCCACTGTCATGCCCTTTGGCGCTGACGCGATAGGTATTCTCGTGGAAAGCCACGAAGGGCGTCCGACAAAAATTGAAGGCAACCCGGATCATCCCTCAAGCCTTGGCAAGACCGATGCGTTTGCACAAGCGGCGATTCTGGATTTGTACGATCCCGACCGGGCCAAGGCGCCGACGTTTGCCGGCGATATTCGCACTTGGGAAAGGTTCCAGTCGTCGGCTGCGGACTTGGCGACTTCGCAAAAAGCGGTGAATGGTGCGGGAATGCGGATTCTGACAGGGACGATTACTTCGCCCGTTCTTGCCGCGCAAATCGAATATGTATTGAAGCTTTTCCCTCAGGCCAAGTGGCATCAATGGGAACCGGCCATCAGTGACGGCGCGCGCGAAGGCGCGAAGCTTGCGTTTGGCCGTTACGTCAACACCGTTTGCCGGATTGAAAAGGCGAACGTGATTTTGTCGCTCGATGCGGATTTCATGACGAGCGGACCTGGCCATACGCGCTACATGAAGGATTTTTACAAGCGGCGCAACCTTACCGGTACGAACGACGAAATGAACCGGCTGTACGTCGTGGAGCCTACGCCGAGCGTGACGGGTTCGGCGGCGGATCATCGTTTGCCGCTGCGTGCTTCGGAAATTGAACTTTTTGCGCGAGCGGTCGCCTCAAAGCTCGGCCTCGGGGGTTCCGCGACGCTTTCTCCTGCCGACGAAAAATTCGCAGAAGCCTTAGCGAACGACTTGCAAAAAAATCGCGGCGCATCGCTAGTCGTTGCAGGCGAACAGCAAACCGCGGAAGTTCACGCGTTGGCGCACGCGATCAACGCCGCACTGGGCAACGTCGGCGCAACGGTTTATTACACGGAGCCCGTCGAGGCGAATCCCGTCAATCAGGCCGAATCGCTCCGCGTGCTTGCCGCGGACATTCACAAGGGCAAAGTGGACCTTCTAGTGATCCTCGGCGGAAATCCGGTTTACGACGCGCCGCGCGATTGGGCTTTTTCGGAATTCGAGCAAAAGCTGAAGAAGGTGCACACCGTAGTGCATCTGAGCTCCCATTACAACGAGACGAGCGAATTTTCGCGCTGGCACATTCCCGAAACCCATTTCCTCGAAACTTGGGGCGATGCGCGCGCCTTTGATGGCACTTACAGTGTGATTCAGCCGCTGATCGCGCCGCTCTATCAATCGCACTCCGCGTTCGAAGTGCTGGCCGCCTTCACGGACAAGCCGGGCGTAAAGTCCTACGACATGGTTCGCGAGCATCTGAAGACAGTTTTGGGCGCGGGCGATGCCGAAAAGAATTGGCGCAAATCGTTGAATGATGGAGTCGTCGCCGGCACGGCCTTCGCGCCGCTCGCGATCTCCGCTAAATTCAGCCCCGCAAGCCTGCCGCCTGCAAAAACGTACAGCCCAGACGAGTTCGAATTCATTTTCCGCCCTGACCCGACGATTTACGACGGCCGTTTTGCTAATAACGGCTGGCTGCAGGAATTGGCCAAGCCCATTACCAAAATCACTTGGGATAACGCGGCGCTCGTCAGTCCAGCCACGGCGCTGAAGCTTGGCATCAGCCACTCCCGTAATATCAAGATTAGATCCCGCGGCGGAGAGCACGGACAAGTCAGTTCTCCCATCGTTGACATTGAACTTTCGAACAGCAAAGTGTCGGCGGCAGCCTGGGTTGTGCCCGGGCAAGCGGACGGAGTTGTCGTTCTTCCTCTCGGCTATGGCCGGAAGAACGCAGGCTCCACGGGCACCAATAAAGGTTTCAACGCTTATGCGGTTCGCGCTTCCAACGCGCTTTGGGCCACAACCGGTGGAAAAATCACGGTTACCGACGACGACTACCGTGTCGCCTGCACGCAGTATCACCACAACGTGGAAGGCCGGACCATCGTCACCTCTGCCTCACTTGAGGAATACAAAAAGAATCCGAATTTTGCGCATGAACATGACGAAACTTCGCCTCTGACCCTCTATCAAAACTACGAAGAACTCGGCTATTACAAAGACCACAAGTGGGCGATGGCCATTGATCTGACAAAGTGCAATGGCTGCAACGCGTGCGTCATCGCCTGCCAATCGGAAAACAATATCCCCGTCGTCGGCAAAGATCAGGTGATGCGCGGCCGGGAAATGCACTGGATTCGTATTGACCGCTACTACAAGTCGGGCTTGGAAACACAGAAGGACGACGATTCCGAAATTCCAGCGCTGGCCAATCCCCCAACCTATTTCCAGCCGGTTCCTTGCCAGCAGTGTGAAGACGCGCCATGCGAACAGGTTTGCCCAGTCGGTGCCACGGCTCACAGCGCGGAAGGCCTGAATGACATGGTCTATAACCGCTGCATCGGCACGCGGTATTGTTCGAACAACTGCCCGTACAAGGTGCGGCGATTCAACTTCCTGCGCTTCCAGGATTGGGAAACGCCTTCGCTGAAATTGATGCGCAATCCGGAAGTTACCGTCCGCAGCCGAGGAGTGATGGAAAAGTGCACCTACTGCGTGCAGCGCATCAACGATGCGCGTATCACCTCGGAAAAGGAAAACGATGGAAAGGGCCGGCCTATCACCGACGGCGAAATCGTCACCGCTTGCGAGCAGGCTTGCCCGTCCGATGCGATCGTTTTCGGCGATGCCAATGATAAGAGCAGCCGCGTTTCGAAACTGCGCGCGCAACAGCGGAATTACAACATGCTCGGCGAATTGAACGCGCGCCCCCGCACAACGTATTTGGGCGCCGTGCGTAACTTGAATCCCGATCTGGAGAAAGCATGAGCGAGGGCCCGACAAACTCGCCAGAAATTCGCCGCCTGCCGCGAGTGCTGGAGCCGGGGTACAACTACGCCTCGGTCACGGACAAGATTGCGACCATCGTTTTGACGCGGCCAGTATCGCTCGGCTGGCTTGCGGGTTTCAGTATCTCCTTCATCATCGTGATGGTGCTGCTCGGCTCCATTGCCTGGCTCATTGTCAAGGGCGTAGGAATTTGGGGCATCAACATCCCCGTCGGCTGGGGATTCGCGATCGTTAATTTCGTCTGGTGGATCGGTATCGGTCACGCGGGCACGCTTATTTCCGCGATCCTTTTCCTACTGAATCAGCAGTGGCGCACTTCCATCAACCGATTTGCCGAGGCGATGACGCTCTTCGCTGTTGCCTGCGCCGCCATTTTTCCAGGCATCCACGTTGGCCGCCCTTGGATGGCGTTTTACATGTTCCCCTATCCGAGCACGATGGGCATCTGGCCCCAGTTCCGCAGCCCGCTTATTTGGGACGTCTTCGCAGTCTCAACGTATGGAACAGTTTCCGCTCTTTTCTGGTTCGTTGGCCTGATTCCGGACTTGGCCACGCTGCGTGATCGCGCAACGAATAAGGCAGCGCAAATTATTTACGGCATGCTGGCGATGGGCTGGCGCGGCTCCGCGCGGCATTGGCACCGGTATCAGTCGGCGTATATCTTGCTCGCCGGCCTCGCGACCCCGCTCGTTCTCTCGGTTCATACTGTTGTGAGCTTCGATTTCGCAGTCGCCATCGTTCCCGGCTGGCACACCACAATTTTTCCACCGTACTTCGTGGCGGGGGCCATCTATTCCGGTTTCGCGATGGTGCTCACCATCGCCATTCCGCTGCGCAAAGCATATGGCCTCGAAGATTTCATCACCATGCGTCACCTCGAGAATATGGCGAAGGTCATGCTCGCCACGGGCTTGATCGTTGCGTACGGCTACTTCATGGAATTCTTCCTTGCGTCCTACAGCGGCAATAAGTTTGACGTATTCCTAGTTCAGCAGCGCCTGCACGGCCCGTACAACCACTACTATTTCGCGCTGATTCTCTGCAACATCCTCACGCCGCAGCTTCTTTGGATTCAGAAAGTGCGCATGAACGTCGCGGCGCTTTTCATCATGTCGCTGGTCATCAATCTTGGCATGTGGCTCGAGCGCTTCGTCATCGTCGTCATCAGCCTGACGCGCGATTTCGTTCCCGGCGCGTGGGGTCGTTATCAACCTACGTTCTGGGATTACAGCACCTTCATCGGCACCATGGGTTTGTTCGTTTCGTTGCTCTTCCTCTTTGTCCGGGGATTGCCTGCGATTTCCATCGCCGAAATGCGCGAACTTGTTGCGCATAAGTCTGAGGATCACGAATGAGCGAGCAGCGCCAAACCCTTTACGGCGTCCTCGGCGAATTTGATTCGCCGAAGGCGCTCATGGCTGCCGCACGCAAGGTGCGTGAAGCGGGCTACGAGCACTTTGACGCGTTTGCTCCGTTCCCCATCCCTGGACTTTCCGAAGCAGTTGGCTTGCACTACGGCCTCAAGGGCTGGAAACACAATTTCGTTCCGCAGCTTGCGCTACTCGGTGGACTCGGTGGCGGCTTGACTGGCTTTTTCTTTCAATACTGGGTGAACGTCCTTGCCTATCCGCTCAATATCGCCGGACGTCCACTGAACAGCTGGCCTGCATTCATTCCTGTCACGTTTGAGCTAACGGTGCTCGGGGCTTCCACGTTTGCCGTATTGGGAATGCTCGCGCTAAACAAACTCCCGCAGCCGCATTGTCCTCTCTTTACCGTGCCGCGCTTCAAGCGCGCCACGAGCGATGGCTTCTTCCTTTGCATCGAGGCCATGGACGCGAAATTTAAGTTGGCTGATGCCACAAAATTTCTCGAAGGCATCGGAGCAAAATTTGTAACCGAGGTGCGCGATGAAGATTAGCGCCTCGTTCCTTCGCGGATTTATGCTCGCTTCTTGCGGCGTCCTCATGGCCGGCTGCAATCCGGAGGTACTTCGCCAGGACATGGCCAATCAGCCCAAAGCCAAGCCGCTCGCGCCCAGCGACTTTTTTGCCGATGGCCGTTCCGGACGTCCTTTGATTGAAAATACGGTCGCTCGCGGATCAATCGCTGACGATGAATTGATTGTGCCCAAGGATTCGAACGCATTTCCACTGCGCGTAAACGCGGCGCTGCTTAACCGCGGCGAAGCCCGTTACAAAATCTTTTGCGCGCCATGTCACGGTTTGCAGGGCGACGGCAACGGCTTCATCGTCATGCGTGGCATGAAGCACCCGCCGAGTTATCACATTGACCGTTTGCGGCAGTCGCCAAACGGCTACTATTTCGACGTGATAACGAACGGTTTTGGTTCGATGTATGGCTATTCCGCGCAGATTCCACCGAAGGACCGCTGGGCCATCATCGCCTACATTCGTGCGCTGGAGCTGAGCCGTAACGTGAAAGTCGGCGAATTGCCGGAATCGCTGCGCGCAAAGATTCCGAGTGCCGCGGATGCAGGAAGCGCGAAGCCTCAGGGAGAGAAGGAATGACCGCGCAGGAATACAAAGCGCCGGAAAGCGTAAACCGGCTGGAAAAGCGCGCGCTTGTTGTTGGCGTTCTCGGCCTGATCGGCTCTGTTATCGGATGGGTTATTGCGCCAGAGCAGTTTTTTCATTCCTATCTTGTCGCGTTTCTGATTGTGCTCGGCCTTTCGCTCGGGTCGCTCGGTTTGCTCATGTTGCAGCACCTCACCGGCGGCCACTGGGGCACATTGATTCGCCGCCCGCTCGAAGCTGCTTCACGCGTGCTCTGGCTGGTCGCCGCATTTTTTGTACCGCTGGTCTTTGGCATGAAGTATCTCTACTCCACCCACAAAGTCGGCGACGAAGAGCGCATAGGTTGGTTGGATGCGCCGAAGACGGGCGAACACGCGCTTTCGGATATGCAGCAATCGTGGCTGACCCACAACGGATTTCTCATCCGTGCAGTCATCTATTTCGTAGTTTGGATCGGGCTGATGCTGCTCTTCAACGCCCTCTCCGCGCAGCAGGACGTCAACAAGGAAGATCGAAATCTGCGCCGGCGCATCAAGTTCTACGCTGGCCCCGGCATCATTCTTTATGTTTTCGGCATGACGTTCGCCGCAATCGATTGGGTAATGTCTCTCTCGCCGCATTGGGCTTCCACCATTTATGGTTTCATGTTCGTCGCCGGCCAGGCCATTTCCGCAATGGCGCTCATGATTGTCGTCATCGTTATGCTGTCGTACAGCGAGCCATTCGCCCACTTCGTCCAGGAGCGCCACTTGCACGACCTTGGCAAGCTCTTGTTTGCGTTCAATATGCTTTGGGCCTACTTCTCTTTCTCACAATTGTTGATCATCTGGTCCGGCAACATACCGGAAGAAATCACGTTCTATCACCAGCGGCTTCAGGGCGCGTGGGGTTTCGTCGCAGTCGGAGTTCTCGTGCTTCATTTCTTCCTGCCCTTCCTGGTGCTGCTGTCGCACGATTTGAAGCGCAACAGGCGCTTGTTGCCGGTCGTGGCGTGTTGGATGATCCTTATGCGCATTCTGGACGTTTACTGGCTCACTCGTCCGGAGTTCACCAGTCAGGCGTTGCCCAGTTTGTGGGATTTTGCCACGATTATCGGACTCGGTGGTTTGTGGCTCTGGTTTTTTGCCGCGCAGTTGAAGCAGCGGCCGCTGCTCCCGCTTGGTGAGCCGGAACTTGAGGAGGCGATTGCGAACGATGAGCACTGATCCTCACAGCTCAGCCAGCGGCAATCTGCCCGAGCACGATACCGTCTCATTCGAGCCGCGCGACATCAGCATTCCGTCGGTGCTCTGGTCGTTGGTGTACCTTGCCATCACCATCGTGGTTTCCCTTGTTCTTTGCGTCTATTTTCTGAAATACAGCACGAAATTTGTCGCGAGCCAGGAGGCGCCGCGCCCCATGGTCCGGCAACAGATGTCCGCCACAGACCAAATGAATATGAGCATGCCGCCGGAGCCACGCTTGCAGGGTGTTCCCGGCCACATCACGGATCCCCAGCAGGACCTGCGCGACAAAATTGGGGCAGACACCAAGGCGAATGAGAGTTATGCCTGGGTGGACGAGAAAAATGGCATTGCACAGATTCCCGTGAAGGAAGCGATGAAAATTATCGCGGAAAAGGGTTTACCGGTTGTGGTTGTATCCACTCCGGAAAAAAAGGTTCCGGAAAAGAAAAACTAGCAAGATGCGTTTGAGCTGCAAATTCGGACTTGCCATAACACTGCTTCTGGCGGCAACGGCTTCGCGCGCGCAAATGGCGCCGGACAATGTTGGCCCGTCCGCAAACGGCATGCCTACGATTCTGCAAGGCGTCGGCTTCCGGCCGGAACTCAACGCGCAGATGCCGCTCGATACGCCGTTCAAGGACGAAGCGGGCAAGGACGTTCGCCTCGGCGACTATTTTCATCAGCAAAAACCGGTCCTCGTTGCGTTCGTGTACTACGGCTGCCCGATGATGTGCACTCAGCTCGAACAGGGCGTGGTCGGTGCACTGCGCATGCTTTCCTTCAATCCCGCCCGCGATTACGAAGTCGTCTTCATCAGCTTTGACGAACGCGACACCGTGCAAATGGCTGCTGAAAAGAAAGCCACCGCGATGTCGAAGTTCCGCCGCCCCGAAACCGCTACCGGCTGGCATTTCCTCACCGGTTCGAAAGAATCCATCACCGCTGCCACGAATGCGGCAAATTTCCATTTCAATTTTGACGCGAAGAACAATCTCTTCGCGCACGCGAGCGGATTGCTCCTGCTGACGCCTGATGGCCACATCTCACGCTATTTTTATGGAGTGGAATTTTCGGCCCGCGATATTCGTTTGGGGCTGGTGGATGCGTCCGCCGGAAAAATCGGCACGCCCGTGGATCATGTCCTGCTGTATTGCTTTCAGTATGATCCGAGCACGGCCCGCTATAGTGCCACGATCCTCGGCATCGTCCGCCTGGGCGGCGTGCTCACAATTGCCGCTATGCTCCTCGCCTTTTTGATTTTCCGCCGCCGCGATCACGCAGCGGCGCGCGCGAATTTGCGCCACCAAGGAGCACACTAGAACCGTGCAGTCGCAATTGCCATTGTATCCGGAGTCGGCGTCCAACTTCGCTCCAGACGTGGACGGCCTCATGCTCTTTATCGTCGCGGTGTGCGTCTTTTTTGCCATCGCCATCAGCGTCGCGGTCGTCTATTTCTTCTTCCGCTATAAGCGCAAGGCGGACGATGAAATCGGCGCTCCCATTCACGGCGATTTGCGCTTGGAAATCACTTGGATTGTCCTCCCCTTCTTCCTTTTGATGGCCATGTTTGGCTGGGGCGCTGTGATTTACGTGGACTACCGTCACACGCCTGCGGACACGCTCGATGTCTACGTCATTGGCAAACAATGGATGTGGAAACTGCAACAGCCTAACGGCCTCCGCGAAATTAACGAACTGCACGTTCCCGTGAACCGTAACGTTCGGCTCGTCATGGCCAGCGAAGATGTGATTCACGATTTTTCCGTGCCCGCTTTCCGCGTGAAAATGGACGTCGTGCCCGGCCACTACAACACCATGTGGTTCCGTCCGACGAAGGCCGGCCGCTATCATTTCTTCTGCTCGCAGTATTGCGGTACAAGTCACGCCATCATGGGCGGCTGGGTCACGGTGATGGAGCAGGACGAATACGCTGCCTGGCTCGCAGGAAATACAGGGACGGGCGATCCCGTGGCGTTGGGCGCCAAGCTTTACAACGACCTGGCCTGCAATACGTGTCACTTGCCTGATGGTAAGGGGCGTGGTCCGTCGTACAACGGAGTTTATGGTTCGAAGGTGAAGCTGGCGGATGGCTCGACTGTCGTCGCAGATGACGCGTACATTCGCGAGTCCATCCTTCAGCCGACCGCGAAAATCGTTGCTGGGTTTCAGCCGGTGATGCCCAGCTTCCAGGGCCTGGTTTCCGAAGACCAGATTCTCGCGATCACGGCGTACATCAAGGCCCAAAAAGACCAACCTGCTCCGGGGAAACCCGCCGCGGGTGAGCCGGCAACGGGGAAGAAATAAGTCATGAGCGCGACAACCACTTCGAACCTCAGCGAACACCAGCTGCCGCGCGAAAATTATCTCAACGCCACGTACGGCATTCGTTCGTGGCTTCTTACCACCGACCACAAGCGCATCGCGCTGCTCTATCTTGCTTCGGTCACGTTTTTCTTTTTCATCGGCGGAATCTTCGCCACGCTAATTCGCATTCATCTGTTAACGCCCGACGGGCTTATCGTCACGCCGGAAACGTACAACAAGCTCTTCACCATGCACGGCGTCGCGATGATTTTCTTCTTCCTCATTCCTTCGATTCCCGCCGTGCTCGGAAACTTCCTGATTCCGATCATGATCGGCGCGAAAGACCTCGCGTTTCCCAAGATCAATCTTTTGAGCTGGTACATCTATCTGGTCGGCGGCGCATTTGTACTGTATTCGTTCTCGACCGGCGGCCTCGATACCGGCTGGACCTTCTATACGCCGCTGAGCAGTATCTACTCCAATTCCGCGGTGACCCCTGCCGTCATCGGCATCTTTATCAATGGATTTTCTTCGATTCTCACCGGTCTGAATTTCCTGGTCACGGTTCACACCATGCGTGCGCCGGGCATGACCTGGTTCCGTTTGCCGCTCTTCGTTTGGGCGCATTACGCCACCAGCTTGATCATGATTCTCGGCACACCGGTCATCGCCATCACGTTGTTGCTCGCCGGCCTCGAACGCATGTTCCACCTTGGCTTTTTCAATCCTGCGCTCGGCGGCGATCCGATTCTCTTCCAGCATCTGTTCTGGTTTTATTCGCACCCCGCCGTGTACATCATGATTCTTCCCGCAATGGGCGTAATCAGCGAAATCATCCCCACGTTCGTCCGCAAGCCAATCTTTGGTTATAGTTTCATCGCGGCATCGAGTATCGGCATTGCCGTCATCGGCTTCATTGTCTGGGCGCATCACATGTTCCTCACCGGCGAAGCGACTTATGCCGCGATCGCCTTCTCCTTCTTGAGCTACCTTGTCGCCATTCCTTCCGCCGTCAAGGTTTTCAACTGGACCTCCACGCTCTATAAGGGCTCCATTTCCTACGACACCCCGATGCTCTACGCCTTGGGCTTCATCGGTCTCTTCACTATAGGCGGGCTAACCGGCCTTTTCCTCGCCTGCCTCGGCCTCGATATTCACCTGCATGACACCTATTTCGTCATCGCGCACTTCCACTACATCATGGTCGGCGGCGCGGTAATGGGTTACGTCGGCGGACTACACTTCTGGTGGCCAAAAATTACTGGGCGCTTGTATCCGGAATTTCTTGCGCGCGCCGCAGCCATCATTCTTTTCATCGGCTTTAACCTCACTTTCTTCCCGCAGTTCATTCTGGGCGGGCTCGGCATGCCGCGCCGCTATCATAATTACCCGCCTGAATTTCAGGTCTTGAACGTCATGTCCACCGCTGGCGCCTCGATTCTCGCGCTCGGCTATCTCTTGCCGATGGTTTACCTCACGTGGTCCATGCGCTACGGCAAAATCGCCGGACCGAATCCGTGGCCCGCAACTGGCCTTGAATGGAAGACGGCTTCGCCTCCGCTTACCGAAAATTTCGATGAAACGCCGGAAGTGGATTGGGAACCATACGACTTCGTTCATCGTCCGGATTTGGGTCTCGCTGGCGCGAAAGCGCCGAACAAGTTGGCGCCCGCGCACGGCGACGACTAGATTTTGTAGGGGCGATTTTATATCGCCATCTTTTTTGGGTTTATGTAATGGCGGGTCTTCAGACCCGCGTTCGGGTGGCCTAGCCACCGCAATTTGTTGAAGGAGCACCGAGTGCATCGCACCGGAGAACTGTACGGGCAGTACAAGACGCTCGACCAGCAGAAGGAAACCGCCACTCTCGGCATGTGGATTTTCCTGGTCACGGAAATTTTGTTCTTCGGCGGCTTGTTCCTCACCTATACGGTCAACCGCCACCAATTTCCTACGGCGTTCGGCGTCGGCGGCAACATGCTGGATCTGAATCTTGGATTTGCCAATACGATCGTCCTCATTGCCAGTAGCTTCACCATGGCCATGTCCGTCTGGTCCGCGCAAACGAGCAAGAAACAGTTCGTCACTATTTTCCTGATTCTTACGCTCATACTCGGTGGCGTATTTCTTGGCGTCAAGGTCGTCGAATACAAACAGAAGTTCGACCATCACCTGATTCCCGGCCACAGTTTTGACATCACCTATTGCAGCAACAATCCTTCCGCGTGCGGGCTTAGCGGCAAAGATTTGCAAGATGAACTGAAGGAAATTCGCGAAGGCATCGAAGCCGAAGGCGGCGTGACTGGGCTTAACGCTCACGCGCAGCTTTATTTCTCACTCTACTTTGGAATGACGGGCTTGCACGCCCTGCACATGATTGTGGGCGCGGGTCTTCTTCTGTGGCTGATTTTGCAGGCCAGAAAAGGCCGCTTCGACGCGAACTACAACACGCCGGTCGAAAACATCGGTTTATATTGGCACTTCGTCGATATCGTTTGGATTTTCCTGTTCCCGTTGCTCTATTTGATTAACCGCCATCTGGCTTGAGTGGAGAAATTCGCGTGTCGGAAAATTCTAATCATCACGTTGTCTCACCTTGGATTTACTTCACGATTCTGTGCGCCCTGCTGATCGGGACAGTTGTTACGGTTCTCGCCGCAAAGATCGATCTTGGCCGCATGAACATTGTCCTCGCCTTGCTTATCGCCACCATCAAGATGACGCTCGTCATCCTTTTCTTCATGCACGGCAAGTACAGTCCCAAGCGTACGCAGCTCGTAATCATGGCTGGCTTCTTCTGGCTCGCCATCATGCTCGGTCTCACGCTAACCGACTACACTACGCGCCACCTCGACCAGCCAAGCCGCGGGGCCACTTCTCCCGCAGTCTCAATTCATCGCGCCTGAGCCAACCGCCGGGTCGCTACACGAGAAAAACTTGTTCATCCTGAAGCGCGATGCCTTTCCGCGCTGAAGGGTCTCAACGTACGATCCAGGCACACTTCCGCCGTGTTCGGTTTTTGTTCGGGTTGTGTGGAGGATGGTGACTCTCCGGAAGGTCTTCCGGGTCACCGCCGGCGAAAGTGCGAGTTCAGGCTTTGTACTTACAAACTCTCAAATCAAAAAGGGGAGAAGCGAACCGGCCCAGCCCTCAATCCCCTAAAGGGATCCTCGGCTCGCCTCCCCCACATTCTCAGAGAATTGCAACCTGCTCGCCATTCTTAAGTCCATTATTTTCATCACAATGCGCACCGAAAACTGAGTAAAAATGCGGTACCCCTGTGCAAAATTACCCGCCGGAAATTCTCACGGTACTTTTTCGCCGCCCTCACCTTGACCCGTTGAGTCGCCCCCTGCTATCGTGAAAAGTTATTCTGGCCTCAGTGTCTTCACTGTGTGTCGGAGCTCCTGTGGAGGGAGCACTTTCGCAACATGGGCCTTACCAAACTTGTCGTGCGGGGCGCGCGGCAACACAATCTCAAGAACATCAGTCTCGAAATCCCCCGCAACACGCTTACCGTTATCACCGGTCTTTCCGGCTCCGGCAAATCCTCGCTCGCTTTTGACACCATTTACGCCGAAGGCCAGCGCCGCTATGTCGAGTCCCTCTCCGCCTATGCCCGCCAGTTTCTCGACCAGATGGAGCGTCCCGACGTGGACGTTATCGAAGGCCTTTCCCCATCCATCGCCATCGAACAAAAGACCACCTCGCGCTCACCGCGTTCCACCGTAGGCACCATCACGGAAATTTACGACTACCTCCGCGTCGTTTACGCCACAGTTGGCGTTCCACATTGCCCCAACTGCGGCAAGCCCATCACGCGCCAGTCCAGCGAAGCCATCGTCCAGGCCATCCTCCAGGGCGAACTCGCCCAGCCGGACGACCGCATCATGATCCTCGCGCCCATCGTGCGTGGCCGCAAAGGCGCCTACCGCAAGGAACTCGAAAAGCTAGGGCAGGACGGCTACGTTCGTGTCCGCATCAATGGCGAGCTCTACCCGATGGATGATCTCCCCGCGCTCGATAAACGCAAGAATCACACCATCGAAGTTGTCGTGGACCGGCTCCTCGTCAAGCAGGGCATTGCCTCACGTCTCGAACAGTCCATCGCCACGGCGCTCAAGCTCGCTGCAGGCCTCGTCACGGTCGCGGTCGTCGGCGGCAAGGAACACATCTTCTCCGAAAAACTCGCCTGCCCCGATTGCGGCATAAGTGTCCCGCAGCTCGAGCCGCGCTCCTTCAGTTTTAACTCGCCTTATGGCGCCTGCCCTGCGTGCAACGGTCTCGGCTCCAAATATGATTTCGATCCCGCGAAAATCTTTCACGATTGGAGCCGCCCGCTCTTCGATGGCGGTCTCGGTCCGGGCTCCGCGTCCACAATTCTAAAACGCACGCTCGAACTTGCCGCCTACGCGCACGGCTTCGATCTCGATACGCCCTTCGACAAATTTCCGCAAAAAATCCAGAACTTGATTCTTTACGGCTATCCTCCGTCCGGCGGCCCGAACGGTAAAGACGCCGAAGCTCCGAAGTCCAAAACCAAAAAAGAAAAAGGCTTCCGCTTCAATGGCGTCCTGAAATTTCTCGAAAAGAATTTTGAAGAATCAAACTCCGACGCCTACCGCGAGTGGATGACGCAGTACATGTCCGCCACCCAGTGCAGCGTCTGCCACGGAAAACGCCTCCGCCCGGAATCGCTCGCCGTCAAACTCGCAGGGTGCTCCATCGCGGATTTCACCGCGCTCTCACTTAGCGCCGCTCGTCCCGCCGTGGACAAAATCATTTCGCAGCTCACGGAGCGCCAGCGCGAAATTGCCGCGCGCCCGCTTGAAGAAGTCGCCCAGCGCATCGAGTTTCTCCTCGCCGTCGGCCTCGGTTATCTAAGCCTCGATCGCTCCGCGGCCACACTCTCCGGCGGAGAAGCACAGCGCATTCGCCTCGCCACGCAAATTGGCTCCCGCCTCCGCGGCGTTCTTTATGTTCTCGACGAGCCGAGCATCGGCCTTCACTCGCGCGACAATGAACGCCTTCTCGGCTCGCTCGAACGTTTGCGCAATCTCGGCAACACTGTCCTCGTTGTTGAGCACGACGAAGACACCATTCGCCGCGCCGATTTTGTCGTGGACCTCGGTCCGGGCGCAGGTAACGCCGGAGGCTATCTCGTCGCGCAAGGCAAGCCCGAACAAATTTCCGCCAGTACGGAATCTCTTACCGGCCGTTATCTTTCTGGCGAACTGAAAATTCCCGTCCCGAATTCACGCCGCGCTGCCAACGGAAAAAGCATTCAAGTCTTCGGCGCCACCGCCAATAATCTCAAGGACGTTGACGTCACCATCCCTCTCGGCCTTCTCACCGTCGTTACCGGCGTCTCCGGCTCCGGCAAGTCCACGCTGGTCAACGACATTCTCTACCGCACCCTCGCGCAAAGACTCTATCGCTCCAGCGAACCCTTCGGCGCGCATCGAGAAATCACCGGCACCGAATTCATAGATAAGGTCATTGAAATTGACCAGGCACCCATCGGCCGCACCCCGCGTTCGAATCCCGCCACCTACACGGGTGTCTTCGGCCCCATCCGCGAACTCTTTGCCATGCTTCCCGAATCGCGCGAGCGTGGCTATCGTCCCGGCCGTTTCAGTTTCAACGTCAAAGGCGGCCGCTGCGAAGCTTGCCAGGGTGACGGCCTTCGACGCATCGAGATGAATTTTCTTCCAGATGTTTACGTAACCTGCGAAGTCTGCCGCGGCCGCCGCTACAATTCAGAAACGCTCGCCGTGCGTTACAAGAATCATTCCGTCAGCGACATTCTGAATTTGCCAATTTCCGAAGCGCTAAAACTCCTCGAAAACATTCCACAAATTCAGCAAAAACTCTCCACGCTGGTCGAAGTCGGCCTCGGGTACGTGCAGCTCGGCCAGTCCGCCACAACTCTTTCCGGCGGTGAAGCCCAGCGCATCAAACTCGCGCGCGAACTTTCCAAGCGTCAGACGGGCCGCACGCTCTACATTCTCGACGAGCCCACCACCGGCCTCCATTTTGACGACGTTCGAAAACTCCTTGACGTCCTCCAGCGCCTCGTCTCGCTCGGCAACACCGTCCTCATCATTGAGCACCACCTCGACGTCATCAAACAAGCCGACTGGATCATTGATCTCGGCCCGGAAGGTGGAGAAGGCGGCGGCCGCGTCGTCGCGCAAGGCCCGCCTGAACAAGTCGCTCGCTCCAAAAAGTCTTACACGGGACAGGCCCTTGCGCGGGTCCTCGGCATTTCGAACAACGGCACCCACAATGGCAAATCTCAATCTTAATGATAAGGTTCTAACTGGGGCGCGGCGTTCTACTCCTTCGCGCGCATACGCACGATGACCTTCTTCGACGAAAACCACTCCAATGGCGGCGATGGCGCTCCCGAACCTGCGGAGTTACCCTCCGTCCACGCGTCCGTTGAACCAGCCGCGCCACTTTTCGCCGACGCCCCAATAGGCGATCCGTTTTCCTACGGCGCGACTCACCCGCAGCCCTACGCACTTGCCGCTGCTCCCAAAAGCGATTTGGAGGTGCCCTGGTCCTGGGGGCATCTGCTCCTGTTTATCTTGTTTGGCGTCGTGTCCTTTGTTCTCGTGCAATCAGCTTTCATCACCTACTACATCTTGACGAAGCGCCTTTCGACACATCCGGCGCAAAAGGAATTTCAGCAGTTCGCCTATTCCACTCCCTTTTTCGCCGTCGGAAGCATGGTTGTCTGGTACGCGCTCCTTTTCCTTTTTTTCTTCATCACCCTGTCCTCTTACTACCATGCGCCATTCTGGGAATCCCTCGGTTGGCGCAGACTCAATCCTGAAAACCGCAAAGTCCCGCGATCAGGTTGGATCTATTTCCTTCTTGGGTGCGGAATGTCCTTTGTCGTTATGGCGGTCACGGCGACCGTCAAAGCGCCCGAACACGCGCCCATTCAGGACATGCTCAAGAATCGCACCATGGCATTCGCATTTATGGGGATGGCGGTGCTGGTCGCCCCGCTCGTGGAGGAAACTCTTTTTCGCGGCTACCTTTATCCAGTTTTCACCCGCATTATCTCCGCCATCCTCCGCTTCTGCGGAATGGCAGCGTCGCAGGCCACGAACACTGGCGTCTTTTCCAGTATTGTTCTTACTGGTGTCCTTTTCGGGCTCATGCACGGCTATCAACTGGGGTGGTCTAAGGCGATTGTCGCGGCCCTCATTGGAGTCGGAATTGTTCTGACCATCGTCCGCTCTCGCGCGGAGACAACCCTCGCCAGTTTTCTCATGCACCTCGGCTACAACTCCGTTATCGCGTTTCTCGGCACGATTGGCCTCATCTTCGCAAAATATGCAAAGCTCCCCCCACCGCATCCCTGAGCTCAATTTCCTGTGTGCCGCAGCCTTCGTTACAATAGAAGTTTGCGAGGATAGTCTCGAATGTACGTAGCTCAGCCCATCGAATGGACCGATCGCGGCGTCGTAATGCTTGACCAGCGCCGCCTGCCGTCAGAGGAAATCTCCCACACCTACACCTCTTACCAGGATGTCGCCAAAGCCATCCGCGAAATGGTTATTCGCGGCGCGCCCGCCATCGGCGTCGCAGCAGCGATGGGCGTAGCCATCGGCGTGCAAAAATCCTCCGCCAAATCTCTCGCTGACCTTCGCACAGAATTTCCTGTCATCGTCGAAACGCTCGCGCAGACTCGTCCAACCGCAGTGGACCTTTTCTGGGCACTGGAACGCATGAAGCGCCGTTTCGTGGAGCTCACCGCCCGCGCTTCCGATCTCGCGCAAATCAAGCTCGCTCTCATCGAGGAAGCCAAAGCCGTCCACGCCGAAAAGCGCGCCACCGACGAAGCGATCGGTCGTTTCGGCGCGGAATTCATGCCGAGCGAGGGTCACGTCATGACGCAGTGCAACGCCGGAGCGCTTGCAACGGGCGGCATCGGCACCGCGCTCGGCGTTATTCAAGTCGCTGTCGAACAAGGAAAAAAACTCCACGTCTTTGTTCCTGAAACGCGCCCGTATCTGCAAGGCGCTCGCCTCACCGCGTGGGAACTGCATCGCAGCAACATTCCCCTCACGCTCATCACGGACAACATGGTTGGCCATTTTCTAAAGTCCGGCAAAGTCAGCGCCATCGTCACCGGAGCGGATCGCGTTGCCGCCAACGGCGACGCCGCCAACAAAATCGGCACTTATCAAATCGCCGTACTCGCAAAAGAAAATAACGTTCCCTTTTACATTGCCGCGCCCATCTCCACCTTCGATCTCTCTATCCCCGATGGCGACCACATCCCCATCGAAGAGCGCTCCTCCGCCGAAGTCACTCAAATCCAGGGCGTGCGAATCGCGCCGGACGTTCACGCCGCGAATCCCGCCTTTGACGTCACGCCCCATCGCTACATCGCCGCCATCTTCACCGAACGCGGCGTGGCTCGCGCTCCCTACACCGAATCCCTCCGCGCGCTTGACGCGGGTCCGCACTCCGTTGCTGTTCGCTAGAATGGATTGTCATCCTGAGCGCATCCACGAAGATGCGCGAAGGGCCTCAACTTAGACCTGTACTATTTCGCTGGGAAGCCCGGACTTTTGTAGCGTACGCCTTAGCGCGTCCGCGCTGCCCGTACTACACGGAAGCCGGGCACCCAACACTTTGCCTGGTGCCTCACCGCCCAAACATCGAATACGAAATCGGACGCGCTCCTTCGCTCGAATTTAAAGCCGGCAATTCGGTTTGCCGCTGTATTTCCGCAATTCTTCTCGACGCCAGTTCCTGCGTCTGCCGTTCCATTGCATCGGCAATTCTGCCCAACTGAATTGCGATTTCATCCGTCACCACGGAACGTTGCAACGCGATTCGTTTGCCGCGCGCAAAAACAAGCAGTAGCGCCGCCGCGCCTAGCAGCAATCCTCCCGCAAGCAAAAGTTGAAACGTGCTGATGGTGTATCCGGCGAAGGTAATTCCGGGGTCCGAGAGCATTTCTTCCTCCCGGCTGGGTCTTCATGGGTTGTTGGCTGGTTTCTCTGAATTATATGCCCAAACACGCCCATTAGTTGCATGATACGGCTGCCTGGTAGTGAGACAATTTCCGGGGAGCCATACGTAGCGAACTTAGTGTCAGGGATGTTTGTGCCGACTAAAACCGTTTGCGTCAGTGAGCTGACGGAGGGGGTGGTAGTTTCGATCCCCACCGCCCCTACCAATCTCAATCATTTCGAAAATCGCCAAACCATTCCTTCACGCCTTTTCACGGCCTCCCTTTCTCCGCATCCTTCAGTTTCGACTCATAGGCCAGCATCAAGCGATAAGGCGTGATGCCCATGCCAGTGGCAAGTCCGCATATCTCTTTGAGTCCGAAGCCTCGGCCGTCGATGGTCCCTTCTTCGATGCGGATGAGCATGTGCAATTTGACCTTCGATTTCTTCGCAAGCCGCTCCCTGCTGATGTTCTGTAGCTCTCTCATCTGAACCACCGCCTGACCGAAGCAGAGGACGTGGAGAGCCGAGTCCTCACCCTTAGTCATAGTTCGCCATCCTGGTCGTTCTTCACGAACGTCTCGAGATGCTTCCAGTTACCCGTCTTCCAATCGGACAGGTCAGCCATACGCAGCGTTAGAGCGCAATCGATCTGCCAACAAAGTTCTGTCTTGTCTTGGAATCGGACACGAATGAACAGCCTGCCCTCTGCGAAGCTATGCTCAGCCAACTCCACGACTTTGCCTTTGACTCCCGGATACCTTTTTCCGCTCTTGTAAGCCATGAGTCGCTTCTCCTATTGGAGTTTGTCCAGCATCCACGGAAGGGCAATTTTAAAAAACCAACAAACAGCTTGCGGGGCAAGAGCATCGACCAAAGGAAGACAGCAATCGCGGTGACAAAAAGTCAGGTCACCAACCGTTCGAATAAAGTGGGCGCAGGAATTTCATCGGATGGAAACGGCGCAGGAAATTGAAGCATCAGCATTGTCCTCTCGCATGGGAATGCGCGGGACACGCCGACCATATTGTAAAATGCGTCTCAGCCATCGATGCCTCGTATACGCGAGCACGGTGGTCAGGGGCGCGTCTGTGTTACAAGCACGAGCGCGTCCCGCTACAGAAGTGTACCACACAATGCAATCAATTGTTGGCCATACAATATGTTGGTGGACGTCATGATATGCTGCCCACAAACTGGCTGGCATGCAACCAGAGCTTGCGTTTCTTGCGAATCGAATTAAGCGGCTACGCTTCGACAAGAAAATCAGTCAAGAAGACTTGGCGGCGAAGGCAGGTCTTAGCCGAAATGGAATGGGTTTGATTGAGCAGGGCAAACGCTGGCCGCGCCTTGCAACGCTACTCAAAATATCGGATGCCCTAGGCATGACGATAGAAGAGGTACTCAAAGGAATTCAAAAGCGGAAAAAGCGCCGCTGATTGTTATGACAAATGAATTTACCTTATCAGCCAACAGCGCCGCACGGCGCATCGCGGCCAACTGGACACGCCGTCGTAGCCGGTCCCTACAGCGGCGGCCGCCAAAAGGCTCCGGGTCATGAAATACAATCAAGACATGTATGCCGGCACCCTTCAGGCCGTCGATCATGCGCGCAAAGCGCAGGGGAAAACCGTGCCGTGACCAGGCTAACGCCGTGTATTGAACCAGCGCCCAACCGCCCGGCCGCGCCGCGAATTGTTTTTCCGTATCCCTCAGAGCGCGGCGCCAGCCTTGTTCAGCCCACGCAATACGGGATATTTCCAGCGAGTATCCTCTTTTATGAAGCGACTGCGCCAGAAGGTCACAGTAGTCCTCCAGCGCGTCAGTCGGCTCATCCTGGCGACCGAGCAAAGCAACCCATCGCTGATAATCTCTGGGCATGTCAGCGATTGGCGCTGTCGCTAAGTCTAAACACCATTTAGCACTTTATTCCTCAATAGCTCAGTGCAGGCTGTTTATGCTAGCAGGATCCATTTCCAGACGAAAACATCATTCAACAACCCAAGTGGTCCAGAGGGCTGACTAATGGTCAACAAACAGTTTTTGGTTGTGACGCAACTCATCGCTAATCTTCAACGCTATATCTTCAAGCGCAAAGCCCTCATGTCGCAGTTCGAGGGCCGCGACATCAGGTAGCTAAGAAAAATCCTCCCCCGCCTTGATGCTGTCTTTTTGATTCTCCCTTTTTATGACTCTCCGGGTCTTCGGTGGATAAGTCCCTTTGCGCTAGCATCTCCCTGCAGCCCACATCTCTGGTACTCTAATTAAGAGTTCAATTTACGTTGTCGGAGATTTTTCGATACCTATGGCTTCCGCCACGGATGCCAACGTCGCGTTGCCTCTCCGCTCCCCAACCGTGCGGATTGAGCCGCCGCGCGGCCTCTTCGAGCTCCGCCTCGGCGAAGTCTGGGCCTATCGCGAGCTTCTCTATTTTTTCGTCTGGCGCGACGTCAAGATTCGGTACAAACAGACCGTTGTCGGCGTCGCCTGGGTCGTTCTTCAGCCGCTCCTGAGCATGGGCGTGTTCACCATCTTCTTCGGTCGCCTCGCCAAACTGCCCTCCGATGGACTGCCTTATCCCGTCTTCTATTTCGTCGCGCTCGTGCCCTGGACGTACTTTGCCTCCGCTCTCCAGAACGCCACTAATGTCGTGGTGGAAAATCAACGCGTCATCACCAAAGTTTATTTCCCGCGCCTGATCTTGCCTCTGTCCTCGGTCGTCTCCGGGCTTGTGGACTTCAGCATTGCGTTCATCGTGCTCGTGCTCTTGACTCTCGGTTTCCGGTTCACGCCTGGGGCCGCCATGCTGTGGCTGCCGGTCTTTCTCCTGTTGGCCATCGCGACGGCACTCGGCATCGGGCTGTGGCTTTCGGCGTTGAACGCGCTCTATCGTGACGTGCGCTACGTTACGCCGTTCCTCGTGCAGTTCTGGATGCTGGCATCGCCGGTGGCCTACCCCAGCAGCCTGGTGCCGGCAAAGTGGCGGTGGCTGTACGGGCTGAACCCGATGGCGGGAGTGATCGAAGGGTTCCGGTGGGCGCTGACGGGGCACGGCCAGTCGCCCGGTGCGCTGCTGCTGGCCTCGGCGGGAGCGGTGCTACTCCTGGTGCTGGGCGGGCTATTGTTCTTCCAAAGGATGGAAGGGACGGTAGCCGACCTTGTGTAATGGAGGATGATTAAAGTTGTCGGCTCATATAGGCGCGAACGTTGCGACCAAGGGCATTGCGGTTTTGCGGGCCATCGATCAACCGGAGTTGATGAATGATCGCAGCTAGGATTAGAAAGGAGTGCGCGAGCTGAAATGAGCGAAATCGCGATACGCGCGGAAGGACTGAGCAAGCGCTACCGCATCGGGCTCCGCGAGCGATACAGCACGCTGCGCGATGTGCTGGCGCGGTCGCTTCGCGCGCCGTGGACTCTCTTCCGGGGCGCGAAGAACGAAACGTTCTGGGCCTTGAAGGATGTGTCGCTGGAAGTCCATGAAGCCGAAGTACTCGGCCTCATCGGCCGCAACGGCGCCGGCAAGACCACTCTTCTGAAAATCCTTTCGCGCATCACGCGCCCCACCGCTGGCTGGGCGGAAATTCACGGACGCGTCGGCTCCTTGCTCGAAGTCGGCACTGGTTTTCACCCGGAACTGACCGGCCGCGAAAACACTTTCCTTTCCGGCGCCATCCTTGGCATGGGCAAGGCGGAAATCGCCCGAAAGTTCGATGAGATCGTGGCGTTCGCCGAGGTCGAAAAATTTATTGACACGCCGGTGAAGCACTATTCTTCCGGGATGTTCGTGCGGCTGGCGTTCGCGGTGGCCGCGCATCTTGAGTCGGAAATTCTGCTGGTGGATGAAGTCCTGGCCGTGGGGGATATCAACTTTCAGAAAAAATGCCTGGGAAAGATGGGCGACGTGGCGCGGGCGGGGCGTACGGTGGTGCTGGTGAGCCACCAGCTCAACCAGATCCGGCGGCTGTGCGATCGGGTCGTGTGGATCGACGCCGGGGGGGTGCGGCAGAACGGCGCGACGCACGAAGTGGTGAGCGCGTACGAATCGGCGATGCTTCGTGGCGATCGCAATGGCTCAGAGGCCGATCGGAATGTATCTGTGAGAGGCCGGTTCATCCGCTGGCGTATAGTGGTGCCCGATTGTCAGGATGCTCAAACGCTTAGCACGCTCGGACCAGTGGAGGTAAGGTTTTCGGTCCAAATCCAGCGGCCGGTCGAACTGGGCCATCACGGCGTCGCCTTATTCAACAGCGAAGGCCAGTTGATTTGGGGTAACGCCCAAGATTCGATGAGATTGGAAGCGTGTGATTACGAGTTTTCCTACACTTTCCCCTATTTACCTCTTCGCCCAGGTTCTTATTCTTGGCGCGTTAGTCTTTACGATGCGGGAGAATTGGTCGATGCATGGGATTGCCTGCCGCAAATGTTAGTTGCAACGGAGCCGCTCGCACACCCCAGGGATGAATGGGCTGGCCTTCTCAATCTACCCAGTGATTTCTGCGTTCTGTCTGAAGTGGAACGGCCCTCATGATGGCGTTTCGGAAGACCGAAGCCTCGGCAATATGGCCTCGCGCTTGGCGATTTTTGCGAAAGCCCTGGCATGAAAAGTCCATGTCCTTCTACAGCCAATGGATCCGCTTTTTTCCCGGCGTTCCCCTACCCATGCGCTTGCCCTCCGGCGCCTGGTTTCTTGCGCGAAGCGATTACATGAGCGCCGCGGTGGTTTACGGTGGATTCGAGGTGGCCGAGAGCGCATTCGTTGGCCGATTCATCCGCCCCGGCATGACCGTGCTCGATATCGGTGCCCATCATGGCTTCTACACGCTTTTTTTCTCCAAGCTTGTCGGTTCCAGTGGAAAGGTCATTGCCTTCGAACCTTCTCCTCGAGAAAGTAGAGCTCTGCGCCTGAACGTAGGCCTCAACCGCCGCAAGAACGTCGTTATTCAAGCGCTGGCACTCGGGGAGAGAGAGGGCGAGGGCAACCTCTATGTAGTCAATCATCACCAAACTGGATGTAACAGCCTTCAGCCCCCTGCTTTGCCTGATGCAATCTCAATCGTCTCGGTACACGTCATTTCTCTGGATCAATGGTTGGCCGAGCACCATCCTGAGTCAGTGGATTTCATCAAGCTCGACGTGGAGGGGGGCGAGCTTTCGGTTCTCCAGGGGGCAGAAAAAATTCTCGAACGGCGTCCGCGTCCCGTCATTCTGGCGGAGGTGCAGGATATTCGCACCCAGCCATGGGGCTATCGCGCGCAGGAGATCATCAGCTTCCTTTCGGATAAGGGCTACAGATGGTTTTCCATATCCGCGGACGGTTCATTAGCTCCGCTTGAAGTTTTCGCGGAACTCTTTGACGGCAACTTTGTAGCGTGCCCTGAGGAGTCCGAGCCGATACTGGGTCATTGAATGGTGAATCAGACTGGTTTCGAGTTGTAGGGCAATTGCAGGCGGCGCTCTTCTTGGCTAACCTGTGAGCATGAACTTCAGCGATGTGGAAATTTCGCGCGTCAGGGATTATTGGAACGGCCGTCCTTGCAACATCCGGCACTCGACCGCGCCGATTGGCACGAGAGAATATTTTGACCAGGTCGAGGCGCGCAAGTACTTCGTCGAATATCACATTCCGGGATTTGCAGAGTTCGAACGCTGGCGCGAGAAGAAAGTTCTGGAAATCGGGTGCGGCATCGGCACAGACACGATTAATTTTGCGCGGGCGGGCGCGCAAGTTACGACCGTGGACCTCTCCGAAAAATCGATGGAGCTGGCGCGTAAGCGCACAGCGGTTTTTGGACTGGAGGAGCGCATCCGATTTTGCCCAGGGAACGCCGAGCAGTTGTCCACCTTTGTTCCCGTGGAGCCATACGATTTGATTTATTCGTTTGGCGTGATTCACCACACGCCCCACCCAGAGGTTGTGCTCGAGCAGTTACGGCAATACGCGCGGCCGGGCACGACCATCAAGATCATGGTGTATCACCGGAGGTCGTGGAAGGTGACGCAAATTCTGCTGACCGAAGGCCGGGGGAAATTCTGGAACCTGCAGGAATTGGTGGCCAAAAACTCCGAAGCGCAAACGGGCTGCCCGGTGACGTATACGTATACGCGGCGGGAGGGCCGCGAGTTGCTGGAGCGCCACGGATTTCGCGTCACGGACGTGCGCGTGGAGCACATTTTTCCGTACCGCATCGCCGACTACACTAAATATCAGTACGTCAAAGAGTGGTATTTCCGCTGGATGCCTCAGCCGTTGTTCCGCGCGCTCGAACCGAGATTGGGCTGGCATCTCTGTGTCACGGGTCAGGCGTAGCATTACTTTTCCATACTTGCGGCGCTCTAAAAATTCTTGCCGCTCGCACTTCTTCCGCTATTCTTGATGAGTGCCGACACTTTCACCATTCCCAAAGCATTCCGAGGTCAGATCGGCGCAAAGTGTCACTAATCTACTGGACGAGTAGAAACGCTTTCATTCCCGGGCTGCAACACGCTAAAATACTCGTTTCTCTCAGGAGGCGCATGGTCTCGGCATTATCGGTGATAGGTCTGGGCAAACTCGGCGCGCCGATGGCGGTGTGCTTTGCCGCGCGTGGGTTCACCGTTCATGCAGTGGACATCAATCCGCAGAAAGTGGATGCGATTGGCCGCGGCGTGCCGCCCGTCTATGAGCCGGGGCTTGAGGAGTTGCTTCGCGAATCCGGTGGACGCATTTCCGCTTCGCGCGACATCGAAGGCGCGGTGCGCGCGTCGGACGCGACGTTCGTAGTCGTGGCTACCCCGAGCGAACCCGACGGCGGCTTCTCGCTGCGCTACGCTCTGCCTGCGTGCGAGGCCATCGGGCGCGCCCTGGCGACGAAGAAGACTTTTCATCTGGTGGTTGTGACGAGCACGGTGATGCCCGGGTCTACCGGTGGGGCGATCAAAGCGGCGCTTGAACGCGCCAGCGGCAAGCGGTGCGGGGTCGACTTCGGACTTTGTTACAGCCCGGAATTTATCGCCCTGGGCACGGTGATCCGAGATTTCTACAATCCAGATTTTTTGTTGATTGGGGAGTCGGACCTGCGCTCCGGCGAAATCCTCTCGGACATCTACAAGCAGAATTGTAAGAATTCGCCTGCCATCGCGCGCATGAATTGGATCAACGCGGAAATCACCAAGCTCGCCGTAAATACGTACATCACCACGAAAATCAGTTATGCGAACATGCTTGCACGCCTCTGCGAGAAGCTGCCGGAAGCAGACGCGAATGTGGTCACCGATGCTCTGGGACTCGATACCCGCATTGGCCCGAAATATCTGAAGGGCGCGGTGAGTTACGGTGGGCCCTGCTTTCCCCGAGATAATCGCGCACTGGCCGCCCTTGCCGCCCGGGTTGGCGCCTCTTCCGGCCTCGCCGAGGCTACTGATCTCTTTAACCGTGCGCAAATTAAATCCGTCGCGGAAATCGTGAGGAGTCATTATTCGGGACAAGATTCGATTGGGATTCTCGGCCTGACGTACAAACCCAACACTGACGTGGTCGAAGAAGCCTTCGGACTCTTATTGGCTCAAGAGCTCTCTTCCGCGAATATTCCTGTCGTCGTGTACGATCCGTCCGCTGATGCCGCACGTGTGCTGTGTGAATGCAAGACCGTGAGCTTCGTACGGTCAGCGCGGGAGTGCATCGGAGAGTCAGGCGTTGTAGTGCTGGCCACACCATGGCAGGAATTCAGGGAAGTTCTAACCGAGCATTGGGCGCACAACAGCCAGACTCGCGGGGTGCCCCGCGTAGTAATTGACTGCTGGTGTGCACTCGAGCATCTGAAAGGTGTGGACGGCGTTCGCTATGTTCGACTTGGGTTTGGAGGCGCGGCCGAGCGGCGCGTGGAAGTCACGTCGAGCGCGCGGTAGGAGCCGGAATGCTGACGATTTTTTCCACGCCGAAGCCGTTCAAGGGACACACCGGAATCATCCAGCGAAATGCCATCACAAGCTGGACTCTCCTGCATCCTCGGCCGGAGATCATCCTTTTCGGCAATGACGAAGGCACGGCAGAAGCCGCCAAGGACATTGGAGTTCTGCACGTTTCGGAGATCGCTCGAAGCGAATTCGGGCCCCCCCTGCTCAACGACCTCTTTCAGAAGGCCGAACAGCAAGCCAGCCACCAAACCCTCTGCTATGTGAACACCGACATTGTCCTGATGGATGACCTCCCCGCCGCCTTGGCGCGCGTTAGCGCGTCGCCCATGGAGTACCTTGCGGTCGGCAGACGATGGGACTTAGACGTGCAGGGCCCGCTGAATTTCGAAAGTCCCGATTGGCAGGGTGAGCTGCGAACAAGGGCAAGAAAGGCCGGGTGTCAGCGTCCTGCCAATTGGATTGATTACTTCGTTTTCAGCAAAAAATTTGTCGATGGCGTGCCCCCTTTTGCTATTGGACGGACGTGCTGGGACAACTGGCTGATTTGGCATGCGCGCTCGATTGGTCTCTCAGTGGTGGACCTCTCAGTGGAAGTGACGGCCGTGCATCAGAATCACGACTATTCTCACCATCCGAAAGGCGCAGCGGGCGTCTGGGATGGTGAGGAGTCGAAACGAAATTACAAGCTCGCGGGAGGTCGCTGGCACCTATGCACCATTGACGATGCTACGCATCTGCTGAGTCCTGCAGGTTTGCGGCCCAATCCTGAGCTGCGCAAGCAGCTGGGGAGACGGTTCTTTCGTACCCTTAGGGAGAATCTCAGGTTTGGCGCGCTCGATTGGAGCCGTCCAATTCGCAAAGCGCTCGGGTTGCGAAAGAAGAATCGTGACGCATTATTTGCGCGATTGCGGCGTTTAGTTAGCCGGTGACGAACTTCGTGCTGCCAGCAAGCCAGCGGAGCCGTGCTTCTGTCGTGGGGAGACACCTCTCGCCATGGTGATTCTCTCTCTCTGTCGTGAGGAGCATCACTGGAAACTGATTCCTGGCTATGCAGCTGCCCTTAACCGCCGCGGTATCCAATTTGTGTGCCCTGAGGATCCCATTGTGCCGAACGCGCCACTCGAACGCTTTCTGCGTGCTTGTCCGCAGACCCCTACTTGGATCTTCCAGTTCGAATGTAACCGCCCCATCCTTCCAGAAGGACTTCTCCATTCGGAAGTTCCGACTGTCTATTTTGATGTGGATACTTACGCCTACACGCATCGACGCATGCGATGGGACGCTCTATTCGATCACGTCGTGGTATTTCACCCAGGATACGACGACCAGTTTCGCCGCGCGGGACATCCGGGTGCCTTCTTGCTTCCGCACGCGGTGCGCCGCGAATTCTTCGATGAGCCCGAGATCCGTCGCGAATTCGAAGTCGGCTGGGTCGGACAGGTCAGCGGCCCTATTTATCGCAAACGCAGGGATTGGCTTCCTAAACTTGCATCCGCGTTCCGGATGAATGACTGGTCAAGGCCTTACACTCTTCGCGAAGTGGCTGACGTCTACCGCCGCTCTCGTATTGTTGTCAATATTGGACGTGATGATTTTCCGCAGGATGCCAACTTGAGAGTCTTTGAAGTTCTTGCTTCTGGTGCCCTCCTCATCACAGCCATGCCGACGGAACTATCACAGATCGGTTTTCGGGAAGACGTCCATTTCGTTGGTTACCGGGACGAAAGCGAAATCCTCCCTTTGGTAAGCAAGTATTTGAAGGACGAAGGATCGCGCTTTCATATCGCACAAGCCGCGCGCGCGAAAGCTCTGCAGGATCACACTTATGATGCTCGCGTGGAACAACTTCTCGCACATCTCCAGCTGAGCGGTACAAAGAAGCTTGCGCCCGCGCGCCAGTGGTTCGAAGCACGTGCTCGCCTGACGGCCCTTGATTTCTTTGCCTCTCATGGAGAACTTGACTGTGCTGCAACGCAGTTCCGTCAAATCGCTGGACGTGGCCTTCGTGAGACAATCGAAGGGGCTGCCTTGCTGGCAAAAGCGTGGGTGAAGGACGTGCGGCAGCGCCATTCGTTCTGATCGGCTCAGCGTCCTGTAGCAAAAAGCGTTTGCAAAAGGAATGCGCTCCGATGAACTGGAAAGCACCCGTCCTTAAAATTAGCCGCTCTCAGCACGCCCGTCGTGTATACGCGGCTTTGAGCGTGACTCCGATTTTGGGAGGGATCCTACGTCGGTTTGTAAGGAGAGTTGTTCCAGTAGAGACGCATGTCTGGCTCCGAATCTCCGGTGGACTTGGGAAGGGGCTGTGGGCCCATCTCGACCCGCGCTTCGAGATGGACTTCGCGAACGGAATATACGAGGTACCCATCCAACAGGCGCTCTCCAAGCATCTGGAGCCGGGTTCTGTCTTCTATGATGTTGGTGCGCATATCGGCATAGTCAGCTTGTTCGCTGCGCGGCTTGTGGGCACGAAAGGAGTAGTGTTTGCCTTCGAGGCCGACCCTGACAACGCCGATCGAATTAAAGAACACGTGCGCCAAAACATGTTTGATCAGATCCAAGTGGTGCCTTGCGCCGTTTGGTCGTCCGCAGGCCACTTACGGTTCGAGCGCGCGTCAGCGCAATCAAGCAGAAATCAGGGCGCTATCGCTACCGGACCCCTAATTGGAAGCGAGAACACCATCGAGGTGGAGGCTATTGCCCTCAATGACTTTGCCCAAGCACACCCAGCGCCAACGTTGATCAAGATCGACGTCGAGGGGGCAGAGGCCGACGTTCTCCGCGGCAGCGGAGAGATCTTTGCGCGATCAAAGCCCGTTTTGATCTGCGAGGTACACCACGGACATGCGGCAGAAGACGTGACCCGATGGCTCAACGAGAGGGGTTATACCTTCGAATGGCTCGAAGCCTCCCCCCAATTTCCTCGCCACCTATTAGCAAGGTCGGGGAATTGAGTTGGCCATGCTCGCCCGCGTCAAGCTTAATCATCTCCGCCGCATGATCTATGAGAAGACGGCGGCCGATGGGCCGCTTACTCGTAAGTGGTTGCGCTGTCGAATAGTGGGCTAGCGTTCCTCAAGAATGCTAGCTCGCAGAGCCAAAGGACGCCGTACCTGGGACTTCGAATGATATCGGTGATATCTACGACCTTATATCCGGCCTCATCCATTCGTTGAATTACGTTTGCGATGCTGTTTTCGTAAGGACGCGAACAGATCACCACCTCGACAAAGAAGATGTCCGTCTTGCCAAACAGGTCGGAGGCGCCGCCCAAGACCTTGAGGTCAAATCCCTCTGCATCGATCTTTACCATCTCCGGACATACGTTTGCAGCTGAAACGATTTCATCGAGGGTCTTCACAGGAACGGAAATTTGCGGTGCTTTGGCGTTGCCTGGGAGAGATACGAACGAACTACTATCGTCGCGATGCGAAATGTTAAAAGGGAGAGTGCCTGATTCATCGCTTACACCTGCGTTAATCCACGTAATCTTGAACCCGCGCTCGACCAGATCCTGAACGTGTGCTTTCAGGTGGTCTTGCGGCTCCACAAGCGTGTAGCAGGCATCGGGGAAAAACGAAATGGCCCTTCTTGTCCAGCTGCCCTTGTTGGCGCCTACATCGATGATATGTCTTGGATCAAAGCCGTACCGCTTCAGCAAAAAAAAGAAAGGTTCCAAGCCATACCCAGGTGAGGGAACGCCGTGCTGAGAGACGTATCCATCTCGAACCAGGCGATAGCCAAATCGCTTCAGAGTTGACTGAACGAGTTTTCTGATCACCTGTGTCCCTGCGACCCCAGCTTGGGTCAGCTAGGCTTGCCGACTTCGCCCGTGCGAACATCTTATCCGAGATTTTCTTTTTGACCTCAAGAACGGAAAGTATTGTACCCGGAATTTCCGATTTCAACTTTATCTTTGCGCAAAACCATATGCCCGCCACCGTCTGGTGTCAAGTTCGCATCCGTGCAGATGAAATTCGTGTCGATGAGTTGTTGATTGTTGAGACAGAGCCCCAAGTGTACACACGGAGCCGTTCCGGGGGGAAGCGAATGCCACTTCCTGCATGGATCGTGTTTGGCTGAAATGTTGAGAATCAAGAGCTAGATTTGCGTGTGCTGGCTTGAGACGGTCCGGTAGGATGATACCTCGTTAGTATCATCAGCCAGCCGCTGAGTTAACGGAAACGATGGACTCCCGCACCACACCCGCTCCGCCTTTTTCGCGGGCCTGGTACTGATCGTAGATTCAGACATACGTTTTTTCAAGACCAACCCGCAAGGGGGTGTCGGGCTCCCGCGGAGGTATTTCTGGATCAAGGTGTTGTCAATGTTGCGTCCGTTGACGCCCTTGGGGGCGCTCAAATCATACTTCCGCTTCAACCTGATGCCTGCAATGTTTTCGACCATGCCCACCAACTGATTGATCGTCACGGCTTCGCTGGACCCCAGATTGATGGGTCCAGTATTTCCGAGTTCATAATGAGATCGATGCCTTTGATACAGTCATCGATGAACATAAAACTGCGGGTCTGATTTCGCTGCCCCAGATTTCGATCTCGTGTTTACCGGTTACTTTTGCTTCCACCACTTTACGACAGATGACCGCGGGTGCTTTCTCCCCGCCATACCACGTTCCCCAAGGCCCGTAGACGTTATGGAAGCGCGCGACCCGCGTGTACCTCCCGACGCTTGAGGATACGGGGAACTGGCGAAACTTAGCTCCATTTGGCTCCAATTCATTTGGATGACAGTGGGTAGCACCGTGAAAACGCGGGACTTGGTAAAGTTAAATAACAATTATGGTTAACCAACACCCGTTAACTTCCTTGAGTTCTTGCCAGCGCATCGACTACATCTTTGGAAAGTTCGGGTCCGCTTTCACTTCCAGAATTTGCAGTGTATGCCGCCGTGTGTGCCCGCTAATCAGCAACACCCACTGGTACCCGTCTAGCGTTCCAATCGCCGGCACCGGATGGTCAAACATATGGTCGCGCAGATCCTCCTGCGTCGTCTTGATGAACTCTTCCGTCTTCGCCCGGCTTTCCAGGAACTTCTTCACGGATTCTTCCGGCGTCAGCACCGTCTTCGTCGGGTCCAGCGGTTCCGGTGCCTTCGCTTTGAAGCTCCGGTCCTGGAGCATGATCACGAGCTTTTCGTCTTTGCCTGCCGTCACACTACGCTTCTCCGGTGTCAGCGGTGTTTTCAGCACTCCATCCGTAACTCTGCCGAAAATAAAGGCTTCGGCGAGCGCAATATGATCCGCGCATTCCGCAATGGACCACCGGTCCGGCGCGGATTTGAAGCTCCACTGCGCCGGCGAAAGTCCCTTGGTCGCGTCGAGGAACATCTTCTTCGAGCCTTCAAGTTCCGCGACCGCCTTGTCCCGCTCCTCCTTGGTCAGCGTCTCCGTCGCAGGCGCTGCCAGTACGAACATAGCTATAGCCAGTACCATACTTTTCAACATGGGATACCCCTCCTGGAACCTACTACGGATGCTGCGCGAAATTGTATCGCTTTATTTCACGCGAACATAGGTCGCATCTTCCGTGAACGCGTCTTTTTGGTCCTTTCGGAAGGTCCAGTTTGTCTTGAAATGGTCGTTATCCAAAAAAGTGTAAATTGCGTGATGCATGTGGCCCGTATCAGGGCTTTTCAAGTTGGAGATGCTCACAAAGTTGAACTTAATCGTCTTGGCCGTTGCATCGTACGTCCCGGCCATAGTTGGGTGATTGCCCGCCATACAGTAGTGCGTCAGTTTCAATTGGTCCCCGTCCAAGTAATACAGCGTGATCATTTCCACTGGCTTGCCGCCTTCCTCCATGTGGAATTTCTCAAGCAACGCCGTTCCGCCGGACGTCAGCTCCAGATGCAGTGTCGCCTTTCCGTTCGCGGAGGTCTCCGTTTGCCAGTCGCCCACCAGCGCTTTCATCTTTTCAAACGCTTCCGCGCCGTTCCCCCCAGCCGCAGCGGATCGTACGCAAATCGCTCCCATCACCAGAATAGCCAAAACAGCCGTCGCCAACTTCTTCATTCCATTCATGTTCTTTCTCCTTCCGTCCTGAAATTGCAAACACTCCAGAAATTACTTCGCGTTCGCGTCGGCCTGCATGAGGCCGAAAAGATTTCCTTCCGTATCCTCGCAGTACGCAAAATATCCCACTCCCGGAATCGGGGTCTTCGGCATAATCAGTTTCCCCCCGGCCTTCGTCACGGTGGCAACGGAAGCGTCCACGGACTCAACGCCGAGTGTGTTCGTTGTCGTCTGCACGTTCCCGCGCTTCATCATTCCGCCGTTAATTCCAGGCTCTTTTTCATCGCCTGTTTTCACCATCCAGTACTCCATCGGTCCAGGCCATTTTTCGATCTTCCACCCAAACACTTTTTGATAGAACGCCACCGCGCGATCGGGATCGTTCATCGGAATTTCAAAATGAATTACGCGAGCCATGGCACTTCTCCTTTGATGTTTTGGATCAACTTCCTCTCGAAACTTTTCTCGAGTTCAGACCTGCTTCGGCTGCGGCAGGGAACCATACTTCTGCGTCGCGAATCCCACGATCAATCCCACGATGCTTCCGGGAATCATGATCTCTTTGTAGTAGTGCTTCCCGGTAATTGCATCCGGCATTACGGCGATAGCGAACGCCAGCAGCGCGCCGATGAACAGCCCGAACAAAATCCCGAATGGAACCGATTTCACCTTCCGGGCAAACAGTCCGATCAATATGCCGCCCACAAGTCCCTTGAACATCGAGCCGAGAATGATGGTCATCATCTCCGGCCGCACTTCCGGCGTGAACCAAGCCGACGCACCGTCGATTGCTCCCAGCACCGCTCCTAAAATCAATCCCAGCAAAATCTTATTCATCGACATAGCCTCCACTTTCGAGATGACCCCAATCGCCGCCGCATTCTCTCCCGCTCTACTGCTCTTTACAACGGTGTTGGAGATTTCTTTAGGGCTATCGGTGAAAAAAGTAGAGGACGAGGAACCGCATCACTAAATACGCTGTTATCAATAGGATGGCAACCTGGTGCCGTTTGTAGAATCTTCCCGCCTTTTCAAAAAGGCTTTCTGAATACGACGAAACCGGCAATCCATCCAGATGGCGCGAGACATCTGCAGCAAAATCGGAGACGTCCTCGTACCGGTCGCCCGGCCGGTCCGCCATGGATTTTGCGCAGATTGCTAGCAAGGGGCGAGGGATCTTGGCGTTTTTCTCTCCGGGCGAATTTGCAGCGACAAATTTCAGAAGTGCGCCAAGAGAAAATACGTCACTCCGCGCATCAATTTTTTCCGTTTCTCCGCGTGCTTGTTCGGGAGACATATATCCCGGCGTGCCCATCACTGTTCCATGACCCGTCACGACGGTGGACTGCGTTTCTTCCGCCTCTGGATTTTCCTTCTTGGAAGAAACAAAGACGGTCTCTGCAGCCGCGGAATTTTCCTTCAGGACTTTGGCCAGTCCCCAATCCATCACCAGAACTTCACCGAAGGGGCCAACCATGATGTTTGCGGGTTTCAAATCTCGGTGCAGAACGCCGCGCGCATGCGCAAACGCGACTGCATCGCAGATTCGCAAAAACAAACGCAAACGCTGCGGAAGGGAATCCAGTTGCTTGACGTATTGATCGAGTCTCAGGCCTTCGACGAATTTCATCGTGTAGAAAACACGGCCATCCGGAAGTGTGCCCACATCATGTACCGGCACAATGCCCGGGTGCTCCAGTTGCGCCAGTATCCGTGCTTCGCGGATAAGCCTTTGCGCAAGCTCGGGGGCGGCGCTCGTGGAATCCAAAACTTTGAGCGCGACGCGCCGATGAAGTTTTTCGTCCTCAGCGGCATACACCACGCCCATCCCGCCGCGCGCGATCAGTTCGCGAAGTTCATAGCGCGTCCCGGCAAGATCAGGAACACTCGAGCGACGCAAACGCTCCAGCGCTTTGTCGTTCAGGAATTTCATTATTGCGCTTCGCCAAAAAGTGATTTTGCTTCGCGCGTGAACTCTTCCTCACTACCGCAAAGTGCGTGCAGTTGTTCCATCGCAATCCTACGGAATTCGCGCCGCGCCCAGGCGATCTGATTATTCACTTCGGTCACGGGAAGCGCGTGGCGTTTGGCCAGGTCGGCGTACGAAATATTCTCTTCGCCGTCCAGATCGTACGCTTCAAAGATTTGGAAGGCCTTTTGCCGGCCGCGCGTTTCGCATAATTTGTGCAATTCGCCGACGGAGGAAGAAAAAAGGCCTCGAATCCATTCCTTCTCGAAAAATTCCTCAAGCGATTCCGGAGAAGGAATTTTCGCGGGGTCAATTGCCTGGTTGCGCAGTTCTTCCTCTGCGGCGGAAAAATCGAGTGCGACGTGGGCGAATTCTCCGCCACGTTTCTTGCGAGACGCTGCCTTGATTTCGTTCAGCGCAAAACTGTCCGCGCAAAGCCGCAGATACGTGCGCAAACGGCTCTTCGCGGGATCAAATCGCGCAAGGAGATCGCGCTCAAGCAATTCCGCGAAGAATCCTTGGGTAAGGTCCTGCGCGTCTTGTGGAGCCTGTGAATATTTCAAGCGAAGGTATTTGTAAACCGGTTTCCAGTAAGCGCCGAAGAGAAGATCCAGCGCGCTGCCACGCTCCGTGGCGTCCGCGCTGCGCGCTGAAGCAAGAACGGAAAGTCGCGTAACTGGAAAGGATTCACCCTGCATGGTCATGGCGGAGGAAAGTGTACTTCACACTGCAACTACTCGTAACGCAGAGCTTCGACGGGATCGAGGCGCGCCGCTTTCCACGCGGGATAAATGCCGAAGCCGATGCCGATGAAGGCGCACAAAATGAGTGCCGTGACGACCCAGAAGACGGAAAGCTGCGCGGACATATGCGCGCCATATTTCATGAGAATTGTGAGCATCGCGCCGAACGTAACGCCAAGGATTCCACCCACGGCGCTCAGCGTGACGGCTTCAATCAGAAATTGCAAAAGTATATTACTTCGCTTTGCGCCGATGGCTTTGCGCACGCCGATTTCGCGGGTTCGTTCCGTAACGCTGACGAGCATTATATTCATCACGCCGATACCGCCAACCAGCAAACCAATCGCGGAAATGCTGAACATCAGCAAGAAAATCAGGAAGCTGATTTTGTTCCAAAGATCGAGAAAATAGTCCGAAGTGAAAATCGCAAAATCATCCGGCTTGTCGTTGGAAAGACGGCGCTTGCGGCGCAGCAAGTCCCGGATTTCTTCCACCGCCTGCGAAACCTGGGATGGGTCGCTCGCTTTCGCGAAGATTACGTAATCCTTCTGGTTTGGATACAGCTTGCGGAGCGTCGTGACCGGCATGAACGCGATGTTATCTTCCGGGTTCGATCCACCGGAAATTCCCTGGCGGCGTTTTTCCATCGTGCCGATGACGGTGAAAAGCTGGCCGTCAATGGTGACTTCTTTTCCAATCGCGGCTTCTTCGCCTTCAGGAAAGAGCGTGGTGACCGTGTTAAAGCCCAGAGCAACAACCGGCGCGCGATGCTCCGCATCGGTTTCGTTGAACATGCGGCCTTTGTTTAGTTTGATGTCGAAGATTTCACTGATGGACGGCTGATTTCCCTGCAGGATTACGTTTTTTGCCCGGAAAGCGCCGCGGCGAACATCGGCCGTGCCGGAGCCGAATTGCGGGCGAAATATTCGCATGGACGGCGAAGCGGCTTTCACGTGTGGCAAACGCGCAATGTCATCCGCCCATTCCGGCTGAAGTTCCTTGCGCGTGAACCATTCACTGGGCGGGCGGGAAAGCGAAGCCCACGGAAAACGGTAGGCAATGATAGTGTCCGACCCGAGATCGCGGATGCCGCCGAGAACGTTTTCATTCAGGCCGTTGATCAGAGAACTTACGGCAATTACGGTCGTGATGCCGATCACGATGCCGAGAATAGTGAGCCCGGAACGCAGCGGGTTTTTGCGGAGCGTGTCCAACGCAAGCGCGACCTGGTCTTTCAGCTCCAGCGCACGAGCCGGCTTAACAAAGCCCCGAAGACCTTGCGTTCGCGTATTGCTCAGTGTTTGCGCGACTGTAGACATTTATTCCCAAACATTCGATTAGAGACACCAATACTACAAATGCTATTCGGAGCGCAGCGCCTCCACTGGATCGAGCCGCGCCGCTTTCGACGCCGGATACGTTCCAAAAAACAAGCCAACGCTGAGCGCAACGATCAATCCGCTAAGCACAGACCAAAACTGCACCGCGGCGGGCAGCGGCGTGACAATGGAAACCAGTTTTGCCGCAATGATTCCGCACAGCACACCGATCGCACCGCCGATGACGGCAATCGTGGAAGACTCGATCAAGAATTGCAGCAAGATGTCATTGCGGCGCGCGCCGAGCGCTTTGCGCACGCCGATTTCGCGTGTTCGCTCCGTTACGCTGACCAGCATGATGTTCATGATGACGATGCCGCCGACTACGAGAGAAATCGAGGCTATGCCGACCATCACGACGAAAAAGCCGGAGCTGATGTCTTTCCACAAAGACAAAAAGGAGTCACTGGTTTCCACTGCAAAGTCATCTTTCGTGCCGTACGCAAGGTGGTGGCGGCCGCGCATGATTTGGCGGACTTCATCCACGCTCTCCTGAATTTTTGCAGCGGAACCGGCGCGGGCGGTGATGCGCAGAGAATCGTTTTGCGAGCCATATTCCTTGCGATATGTGGTGAGCGGAAGGATGATCCAGTTATCGAGGGAAGTTCCGAGCGAAGAACCTTCTTTTTTGCCGACGCCGATAACCTCGCAAGGAACGTTGTTCCAGCGAATCTCTTTGCCCACCGGGTCCACGCCGGGAAGAAGATTTTCAACGATGTCCATTCCCACCGTGCAGACGGGAGCAGCGCTCGTAAGATCAGCCTCCGTAATGTGTCGCCCTTCGACAAGGTCCACGTCGTAGAGATCCGTCATTTGCGGCGTCCACGCGCGGAGGTTTGTGTCCTTTAGTGAGTTGAGACCGCTGCGCACTTCCACACGTCCGCCCTGCGAAGCGCCTACTTCCTTGCACGATTTGCAAAGCTCCTTGATCGCTTCGTAATCGTCCCAGTGCAATTTCTTGCGTTTCTGAAATTCGAGGAAATCGTCCACGTTGGTAATGATGGAAGGCTGATACGCCACGCCGAAAACATCCGCGCCGAGATTAAAAACTTTTGTGGCGACGTATTGGTTGGCTCCGTTAATCAGGCTGACCACAGCAATGACCGCGGCAACGCCGATTACGACTCCGATCAATGTCAGAACGCTCCTTAGCTTGTGGGCCCAGAGGCTGGACGTGGCGATAGCTACCGCCTCGGAAAAGTTCATTGTGGTGGGCCGCGCCATTTGTTTATGGGAGAGGCAGACTTGTCCCTCATCCTAGCATACGCAGCGAGACGTGCCGGAATTACACAGAAAGCGCCGGAAATCGAGGATTTAGGCTGCCAGAGGGGACATGGCGCGGAAGGATTCAAAAGGAAAGAGGCGAAGAGCAAAGCTCTCCGCCTCTTTTGCCTGCCTGCAAACGCAGGGTTGAAGTTTAGAAGCTGACCTTGATGCCGAACTCCATCGACCGAGGTGCGCCGAGTGAGAAGACGCCCGATCCCAAGCCGATCTCATTTGGCGCCAGGTTTGCCTTGGTGGTCCCATTCACTGAGCCGGCCGCTCCATCCAAAACACCGCTCAGCAAAGAGGTCGGGCCGTTGTAATTCTTGTGGTTGAATAGGTTGTAGAACGCAACCTGTGGCTCGATCCGGAACCGCTCCCAAGCGTGTATCGGCTTGATGGACCATCCAAGCCGCAGGTCAAAGGTAAAGAAGTTCCCGTTTCCTACCTGGCCATTAGGCGCTGGCTGAAGCTGGAGACTCGGGAATTCACTCGCGCAATTACCCATCGGAGCTAACGACGGAGTGATTGCGCAAAGTCCCTGAAGCTGCGCCTGCGTAAACAATCCCTTGCTGACCAAAGCCTGCCCCGCGGGCGTCAATTGATTTCCAGACTGGGAGCTGTATTGGTTCAGGAAATTGTTCAAATCGCCTGGGCTGATGCTGCGTCCGAACGAACCAACATTTGAACCAGGTACAGGTGCAATGCCCGTCTGCCCGTCGCCCACCGTGTCTAGTTGGAGCAGGTCCTCCGGATTGCCGGTCGTCGGAAAAACCAACGTCTGCGGCAGCGCCGTGTAGAAGTGAGTGATGAAGTTCGCCCGGATACCCGCGGGCAATTCCATAATCACGCCTGCGGAGAATTGATTCGTGCGGTCCAGGCTGCCCGGCCCGAAGAATCTCGTCGGGTTGTTGTAATCGAGCGCGCCGTTGATGAAGTCCACGTCCTGCGCCATGCTATTCAGACGCGAGAGTGAATAAGAGACCTGCGCGTTCAAGCGGTGAATGAAGGACACAGGGCTCTTCAGGTCCGACCTCAGTACGACATCCATACCGTTGTACACGGAACGTCCCGCGGGTTGCAGGAATTGCATGACTCCAAAAGCGGAGTTTTGTCCGGGGAACGCAACTGCTCCCGTGCCCGATGGTCCACCGCCAGGCCCTCCGAGGGTTCCTGAAGTTAGGCCATTGGCTGCATAGTCAGCAATCGTCGCGGGACGGCCACCGAGCAAGGGGCAGCCCGCGATAGATGCATTAATCGTTGTGACACCGCACTGCGCCAAAGTTGCTGCGATAGCATTTGTGGCGCCGCCAACGTCAAGAAAGTTCGCGTCGCCAACATGATTTTCGTCAACCGCAAGGAGAGTGTGCACGCCTACGTTCCGGAGGTAGTCAATCGAGATTGTTGTTCCGGGCCTGAGCTCACGTTCAATGCCAACATTCATCTGGTAAGAACGTGGAGACTGATAATTCGGCGCATAGAGCGTTGTGCCAGTAAGGGCGGAGGCTACTTCAAGAGCATTGGCCGCATACAGACCGTTCGACTGCGCGCCGGCCGCGACGGTCGCCGCTTGGAACGACTGTTGCAGCGCGATGATGTCGTTGATCGAATTGCCAATCGGTTGATTGCAGATTTGCGTGGCAATGTCCTTGCCGTTGATTGAGGTCATGTTGGTGCCATTCGGCAAAGCAACTACACCAGATGGGCAGGGACTTGCCGTTCCGTTGAAGAGTCCCTGACTCAAGCGCGCTGGCCGGTCAAAGAGAACGTTGTTGAACACCCCGTTTTCGTAGTAAATACCGGCTCCCGCGCGGATGGCTGTCTTACCGTTTTTCCACGGGTCCCAGGCAAAACCAATCATTCCACCGACGTTGGCATCAGGCTGGTTTACACGGCCGCCGAGGCCAGGCGCGATCGCGTCAAACAGATTGCCTGTGCAACCCACGGAGGGCGCATCGGAACAAGGAATTGGCGGCAAATCGCTATCCGACCTGCCAGTATCGCGGTTGTAGCGCACACCGAAGGTCAGCGTGAGGTTCGGTTTAATTTTCCAGCTGTCGCCAAGATAGGCTTGGAAACGGGTGTCATACTGGCCGCCGCAGGGCTGTCCGAATTGCGCAATCTCGGTGAAGCAGCCCTCTCCGTTGCCGAGAACGATGCGCGTGACGCCATAGTTCAGAGGATTCGAATCACCTCCCGGAAAGGGTCCGGTTGCTGCGGCTGCTTGTGAAGCCGTTGTAAACGCGCCGCGAACCGCAGGATCGATTCCAAAGAAGCTGGCAAATCCGCCGCCAAGAATACGGTTCACGCCGGTGCCATAACGAATGATGTGGCTGTGAAAAATTTTGCTGCCGTCGTATTTGAACTGTTTGTTCGTTTGGTAGGTTTTCTGCGGCGCAAGGATGTTCGCTCCGGCACAGAAAAGGTCACCGGAAGTGGTGCAGGACGTGGAGACGTTCCCAATTGCAAGCGCAAGGCCCGGCGCCGGATTGATGATGTTGGTGCCCGCGACGGCGTCGGTAATTCCATTGCGGAATTTGAGGTAGCCAGCGCGGAAGCTGTGAGTCCAGGAGCCGGTACTGAAGTCAACACCGCCGGCAACTGAGGGCGTGTAGTCCACGTTGGCGAATGGTTGATATGTCCCAGGCACGAATGACGCGACGTTGCGGTTCTGTTCAAAACCATATTTTACGAAGGTGCGAATTTTTGACGTTACGTTGTAGTCTACGCGGCCCAGATACTGCTGATCGCGGAACGGACTATTGAAATTGCCATTGAGCGAGCTGAACGGGTCCTGAACAACGACAGATGCAAGCAGGTCCTGAGTTGTGCGTTCCCAAGAGCCAAACGCAAAGAGTTTGTCCTTGATAATTGGTCCGCCCAAATTCACGCCGTACTGTTTACGGTTGAAAACCGAAGCCGGATCGCCGATTGCCGCAGACGTTCCGTCGCTGCGGTAGTTGAAGAAGCCTTCGCCATGGATTGTGTTCGTCCCTGAAATAGTGGTGATGTTGACCGTGCCGGAGGAAGTAAGTTCGGTGGCGAGGTCCAGGCTAGATTGACTTACTTGGAACTCCTTAATCGAGTTCACTGGTACGTTTTGCGTGGTGGTACCAACAGTTTCGTCGGAAATATCTAAACCATCTACTTCAATTCTTGCGGTTCTGCCGAAACGGCCGCCAAACGAAATGGAAGAAAAGCCCTTTTTCGTAGGATCAAAGTCGCCGCCATCTTGAATTTGAACGCCCGGCTCAAGCTGGGCCAGGTCGAGGAAGTTGCGTCCGTTAATCGGGAGGTTTTCAATCTGGTTTGCTGTAACAACGCCTTGAATCGTTGGTTGTTCCGTGTTTACGGCGACGCTTGTGCCTTCAACGGTAACGACAGTGCTCTCCGAGCCGAGCTCAAGCGTAATGGAGCCAGGCGTAATATTGCCCGTCTGAACCGTCAAGGTTTGTTCGACCGCTTTGAATCCCGCTGCTTCGATGCGAACGACATATTCGCCGGGAACTAACGGGCCCGAGTTGTACGTTCCCGTAGAGGTTACTTCGGACGCGATTTTCGCCGCCGTAGCTCTACTTGTGATCGTGATCTTTGCTCCAACTACTGCACCGCCATGAGGATCCAGCACGGTTCCTTGAATTGTTCCCGTCGAGATGCCGGCTTGTGCGTGGGCAGTCGGTACGAAAACTGCGTTTCCGCCAAGCAAGAGAGCCACAGCAACTAGTGCGCAAAAGACACACGTCTGCCTACTAGGCATGATGCCTCCAATTAGATATTTGAACTACAGGACCGCCGGACTGCGATAGGCTGGTTCCTCCTCCGGAACCGTCCGCAGCAACGTCAAAAGGACCATGGAGGCAGGCTAGAACCCACTATTCCGCCTGCTCAGATGACGCGTAGGGCGAATTGAATCTATGCAAACTTCTAGCCAGAAGATGGGCGATTTGTAAGTCTATTTTTATGTTTTATTTATGAACGAGAAACTCGGGGGGAGCTAAAGATTATGCACTTATTCATAAGTTTGTACGAAATCCCGTATAAATTTTTGATAAGGACGGCGGCAAATCAGTTCAGGCGCTGTGGCGGATGCGGTCGGCCAGGTTGCGGGCCCTTTGGCGGGCAATTTCTACAAATTTGCTATCGCTGGAGATTTGATCGAGTAATGGAACCAGGCGGCCCGGTTCGGGCAGGAGACCCCGGTTCAAGTCCGTTTCGAACTGCAGCAAGGCGTCGTTGATGCCTAGGCGGTCGTACCTCATCCGGCGTGAGAGAAGTACGAAGTGTTCCTGCTGCCGCGCCAAGCCTTCAAAGATTTGAAGGAGCTGCGTTGCCGCGGAATTCAGAGTGTAGTTGAACTTCGTTTCGAACTTCTGGCTGCCTTGCTCCCAGCGAAAGGTTTTTTCGCCGAGATTAGCAATTTTCCTGTGAACATCTAGATCGAGGCCCTGGAAGTGATGCAGCTCCGCTGCGTACGCAAACATTTTCGCCCGAAGCGCAGCACTGACCTGGAAAGGAGAAGAACCGGCTTCTTCCTCCAACTGTCGAATTTCGTAGGTTGCGGCGTCGGAATCTTCGCGTACGGCAATTTCAATAAATTCCGGCGTGCTGGAGGGAAAGACCCGGCGAAAGGTGAGTTTTGCCGATTGAGGCGCCGCAACGACGCACGCGGAGCCACTGACAAACAACACGGCGAGCGCAACGAGGAATTTGAGCCGGGAAATCATCGCAAAGGTGAGATGCGCGGCGAGGTGACCTGCGTTGCGCCAAGCGAACGCGCGATACCGGCGCGCGAAGCAGTGCTGCGCGAAGAGTCCCGGCCGAAACGGCGGCGTAGGTCATCCGCTTGCAGGTGACAAAGCGCGACGGCGAGCGCATCGGCGGCGTCAGAAGGTTCCGGAGTTTCATTCATCGCGAGAAGCGCGCGCACCATGAGTTGCATCTGCCGCTTGTCCGCATGGCCATAACCCGCCACGGAGGCTTTGATTTCGCGCGGAGCATAACTGAAAACTTCCAACTGAAACTGAGCGGCAGCGAGAAGGACAACGCCGCGTACTTCGGCGAGGCGCAGTGCCGTTTTCATATTGAGCGCAGTGAAGACGGATTCGACGGCGAGCACGTGCGGGGAATACTCACGAATCAGATCGCAAATCAGGCCGTGAACGGCTTCCAGCGCGGCGCCGGCGGATTCCTTGCGTTTTTCGGCTACGCGAAGGGCGCCATAGTGGATCGTGCGGCAGTTGCGTCCTTTTGCTTCCACAATGCCGTATCCAGTTGGGCCTGCGGCGGCGGGATCAACGCCAAGTACACGAACGCAACGCGAATTACCGGAATCGAGCATGGACGTAAGTTTAAAGCGCGCAGCAAGAGGACGCAATCGAGATAGAGCAGGATTTGTCGGAAACAAAAGCGCCGGCAAGATGCCAGCGCCACGAAGAAAGCAGAAGCAATCAGTTTGCGCCGACGGCGGCCTGAATTTCGCTTTCGTCAATGTCGAAGTTCGCGTAAACATGTTGGACGTCGTCGTGTTCTTCGAGTGCTTCGACGAGGCGCAACATTTGCTGGGCTTGCGAGCCGGTTAGCTTGATGTAGTTTTGCGGAACCATTCCGATTTCAGCGCTCGCTGGTGTGATGCCCGCTTTGGCAAGAGCGTCCTTTACGGCTTCGAGCGATTCAGGAGGAGTGACAACGTACCAGGCCGAGCCATCGTCTTTCAAATCTTCGGCACCAGCTTCGAGAACGAGATCCAAGAGTTTGTCTTCGCTGGCTGCTTCCTTAGGAATACTGATTTCGCCTTTGCGACTGAACATCCATCCGACAGCTCCAGCTTCCGCCATGTTGCCGCCGTTCTTGCCCATCATGTGCCGCATTTCGCCAACGGCGCGGTTGCGGTTGGTGGTGACGACTTGAATCAGCATGCCTACGCCGCCAGGGCCGTAGCCCTCGAAAGTTACCTCTTCGAATTGTTCGCCCTCGAGCTGGCCGGTGCCGCGGAGAATGGCGCGTTCGATGTTGTCGTTCGGCATGTTCTCATTTTTGGCTGCAAGAATCGCGGTGCGGAGGCGCGGATTGGAGTTGGGGTCGCCGCCGCCGATACGGGAAGCAATCGTAATTTCGCGAATGACGCGGGTGAAAACACGCCCGCGCTTGGCGTCCGTCGCCGCCTTTTTGTGTTTAATCGTGGCCCATTTTGAGTGCCCGGACATGACAATTCCTCTTCTCTCGCGTGAAATTTCCCGCGGCCGCGCGGATTCCGTGGCCGCATCCCCGATAAATCGGGCCATCCCTTGACTATCTGCGGAAGACTGCGATGAGCCGCAAACTCGCCAGGCCGCTCCGGCCCGGCAGATTGAGGACCTTTTTGAGTTTAGCACAGGCGGAAACGTTGCGGAACCCGGTAGAGGAGATGCATGGGACACGGTTTATGGATCGGGATTTTACGTTTCTCACATTCTGGGAGCTCGACTCCATGCCAAGGCCACGCTGGTGGGAAACAAGGGAACAAATTTGAATCTCGAAATGTACAAGTCCGATTCGAGCAAAGAGGAAACAGCAGCGGCAATCAAGGGCGTGGCTAAAGACGACAAGAGGAACATCTACAAAGTCACATATTCATAACAGCTGTGACTGCTTGAGGTTGGCCACAGAATCGTCTGCGGCGCGCCAATTGGCCCGCTATACTTTGGGCGATGAAATCGTTCGCAATTCATGAGCGCCGTCGTGGGTGAAGTTAGTCAGCGCAAGTTTCGCGTTCTAGCGATAGCTTCCCACCCTGTGCAATACATGGCGCCGATACTTCGCCGAATGGCGAAGCATCCGAGACTCGATCTCCATGTGGCTTATTGCAGCTTGCGCGGCGCGGAAGGCGGCGTTGATCCCGAGTTTGGCGTGGAAGTGAAATGGGACGTGCCGTTGCTCGATGGATATGAGTGGACGCATGTGCCAAACAAAGGTTCCGGCCAAGAATCTTTTTGGGGATTGAACAATCCGGGTTTGAAGAAACTGATTCGCGAAGGAAATTTCGACGCGGTGCTTTGTTTTGTGGGTTACGTGCGCGCTTCGTTCTGGATTGCGCGAGGCGCTGCGAAAAAATCTGGAGTGGCGTTTTTGTTTGGGACGGATGCGACGACGCTTGCGCCGCGCGACGAAAAAAACTGGAAAAGATGGTTCAAGAAAATTGTCTGGCCGCGAATCTTCAGCATGGCCGATCAAGTGATTGTGCCCTCTTCGGGCACTCATGACCTGATGCGTTCTCTCGGCATACCGGAAGAGCGCATCACGCTCACGCCCTACAGCGTGGACAACGATTGGTGGATGGAACAAGCCGCGAAAGTGGACCGCGCGGCCGAGCGAAACAAACTGGGCCTCGGCGAAGATGAAATTGCGATTTTGTTTTGCGCAAAATTACAGCCATGGAAGCGGCCGATGGATTTGTTGCGCGCCTTCGCGAAGGCTCAAGTCCCGGGCGCAAAGTTGATCTTTGCGGGCGAAGGCCCTTTGCGCAGGGAGCTTGAAGCGGAAGCGAGGAATTTGGGCATAGGCGAGTACGCCAGCTTCCTCGGTTTCGTCAACCAGTCTAGACTTCCTGTACTTTACAAATTAGTAGACTTAATGATATTACCTTCCACCTACGAACCGTTTGCCGTTGTAGTGAATGAAGCGATGTGCTGCGGCTGCCCGGTGATGGCAAGCGACCAGGTGGGCGCGGCAAGAGACCTCGTTCTGCCGGTAGCGCCAGACTTTGTTTTCCCCGCAAGGAATGTGGATGCGCTCGCAGCAAAACTTAGCTCTGCTCTGGATCGGGAGCGTTTGCGGCGCTTGAGAGAAGCGGCACAGGCTCACATCAGAACGTGGTCACCGGAACGAAATATCGAGGCGACGATTCGGGCCATTGAGGCCGGCGTTAGCAGATTGCGCGATTTGTAGAGATCGGAGTGTCAGGAAGTGGCTTCTGCAAAACACGAGGCAACGTGCAGCGTTCGCGATAAAAAATCCACGCTACGCACTCGGCGCCATGTTGCGAGAACTGACTCTCGCGGATGAAAAATTCCTCGCCAAGATTACGGGTACGTCGGTTGACGCGATTCGTGGGTATCTGGACGAACCCATCACGTCACCTTTTTCAAGGCACCTGCGGGAGGCGGAGCAAAAGTTTCGCGAGCTGGCCATTACGAGCGCCGATCTCTATGCGAAGAAAGTTCTGTTCCCGTACGCTGCTGTACGCGTGCCGAAGCCCGAGTGTGTGGTCGAGACGGGAATCGCGAACGGAGTATCTTCGGCATATATCCTGTTGGCGCTGCACCGGAATCAGCGCGGCGTTCTGCATTCGATTGGCCTCTCCGATCCCGCATATCTGCCGGAAGGAAAAGAAGCCGGCTGGTTCGTGCCGAAATGGCTGCGCAAGCCCTGGCACGTGCATCTGGGCGACGCGGAGGAAATCCTGCCGAAGTTGCTGCCGGAACTTGGCCGCATAGACATTTTTCTTCAAGACAGTCTTCATACGTACGAACACATGCTGTGGGAGTTCGAAATCGCGTATCCTTTCCTACGCCTGGGAGAACTCCTATTTGCGGACGACGCTCTCTGGAATTCAGCGTTTGAGGACTTCGCGCGCAAAGTCGGCACACCGGAGGCCCGCATTCTCCACGGCGTAGGCGTACTCCGGAAAAACGGGGCGTGAAGCTCCTTTTTTACTCACATTATTTCGCACCCAGCATCGGCGGCGTAGAGAGCATCGTGATGTCGCTCGCCCGCGGACTCGCGGAATTGCGAACGGCGGATGGTGCGCGCGAATTTGAAATCACGCTTGTCACGCAAACACCCCGGGAAGAATTTGACGACGAAAGTTTGCCGTTCCCTGTCGTGCGTCGCACGGGCTTCTGGAAATTGTTGCGCCTCGTACGAAACGCGGATGTCGTGCATGTCGCCGGGCCGGCGCTACTTCCGGCAGCGCTTCCATTGCTCCTGCGTAGGCCGGTGGTTATCGAGCATCATGGGTTCCAGGTCATTTGCCCGACAGGGCAACTTCTCATTGAGTCGCGCGGCGAGCCATGTCCAGGTCACTTCATGGCTGGCCACCGCGCCGAGTGCTGGAAGTGCGACCCAGCGTTTGGGTGGTTTAGCTCGAGGAAGTTGTGGCTCCTGACGTTCGTTCGCCGTTGGCTAAGCAAGCGCGTGACAGCAAACATCATGCCGACCAGCTGGCTAGGAGAGCAGTTGTCTTTGCCGCGTGCGACGACGATTCTTCATGGACTGGCGCAGATTCAAGCGATGCACACGCCGTCCGCGCAGCAATCGGGTGTTCCCATGATCGCCTTTCAAGGCCGACTCGTTTCGACCAAAGGAGCGGGGCTTTTGCTCGAAGCCGCAAAAATTTTGTGCGCGGAACGCCACGAGTTTCGACTTGTTTTAATCGGTGATGGGCCTGAGCGGGCGAGACTGGAGGCAATAGCGTCGCAGCCATCGCTATTGGGAAGAGTGCAATTGGTGGGCCGGCTCAGTGCGGCAGAACTGGAAAAAACTTTGCAGGACGCCAGCATGGTTGTCGTACCTTCTCTTGGTGGAGAGGTGTTTGGCTTGGTTGTTGCCGAAAACATGCAGCGCGGGCTGCCGGTGATTGCGTCAGATTTGGGGGCATTCGTCGAAGTTTTGGGAGAAGCCGGGAAGACGTTTCGGATGGGGGATGCCCGGGAATTGGCACAGTGCATTGCAAACTTGTTGAAGTCGCGGGAGGTGATGGCGAGTTTGGGAGCGCAAGCAGCGCGGCGGGCAGAGAGACAGTTTGGCCTGCACGCAATGATCGCGGCGCACGCCGAGGTTTACCGTCGGGCGGCGCGCCATGAAACTACGTGATCGGCGGTCTATTCTGATTGCCCATTGCTATTTCAAGAACGGTTGCCACTGCGTGCCGTGCTTTGGCCCGATCAGTTCAGAAACCGTCGTTTCGTTGCGCTCGACCACGGTTACATAGGGATAAAGATGAATCGACCGAACGGCTGACTGTAACGCGGTGGTCGCGCAAGCGAGGCGTCTCTCATTATTGTCCAAGTTTTCTTGCATTCCTTCGTTCGAATTCAGGTTATGGGCAAAGCCGTAAACATACGAAGCGAAGGTATTGAGAGTGCCGTGGACATCCTCGCAGAGATAGACACCGCCAGGCTGCAAGCACGGCAGGAGTTCCTCAAGAGTGACGATCTGGTGCTGGGGAAGGTGGCTGCCATCGTCGATGACGATGTCAATATCAGAAACCTCTTGCTTGAAGCGTTTCCAGAATCCCCGATCTCCCTGGTCGCCGATGAATACCTTTATCGAGTCGCTTTCATAGGTTTTGCAGGCTGGTTCGATATCAATGCCGAAGATTTGGCAGCGCGGGCCGAAATAATCTCTCCACATTTCCAGGCTGCCGCCGCTATAGATTCCGATCTCCAAGACGCGGACTGTTTTACCTCTAAATCGGCTGAAGTGTCGGTGATAAATGTCGAAGTAATGATCCCACTTCCATATTCCGGGACCCTCTTTATGGGAAGCAAAGTAAGCACGCAACGGGTTTGACAGTTCTGCTTCACTCTTCGAATCGTTGGAGGAGGGCCATTCGGCACGAAAACGCCATTTCGCGTAGCCGCGCCAAATTGTGCGCATCTGCTGCAAGACCACGGGAGCGCGAGAAAGCCTTCTGAAGCGCGTTATCGTCTTGCCGAACATCTGGGCACTCCTCTAAATCCAGAGTCAGTCCCACACTAGCATAGGTTCTCGCGCTCAACCGAGGCACTTGGAGAGAGGGAGGGAGTGGGCTCCTTGATGCCAACTTCGGTCGGCAGCTCCATTTCAACTTGATTTGGGCGGGAGCGTCTTCGCAGGTTCACGAATGCGCGGAAGCAGACCCATGGCTCGGCGACAACGGCCCATTCTTGCCGGTATCCTTCTCGGCGTTCCGTAGGGTACGAACCGTAGCGATCCACAGAGTGGTGGCCCATAGCGCTGCGTCCACTGGAAGGAAGTAGAGGCGCCCCTTGAGTATATTTCTACCTGCTCTGATAAGCGTCCATTTGCTCAAGTGCAAGTAGAGGCGGACGAGCGAGCTCTCTGCGGGAGAATACCAACCGCTGTCCCGCAGTTGCTTTTCCGCCAGTGACTTCAGGGAGTCTTCTTGGATGGAAACGCAACGACTCAGCACAACATAGTGCGATTCCCAACCAGCTTTCCTCATTCTCTGGCAGATGTCCCAGTCCTCAAAATGTCGCCGATAACGGACGTCGTATCCGCCTACGAGGTCAACCGCTTCTTTGCGAAAGAGGACGGCATGCCCATGAGCAAATAGCACGGGCCCTGATTGGTCTTCGTGCTTCGGTTCTTGAAAGCGCATGCGCCAGCGCGTCAGCAGCCGGTCTGGCCATTGCGGAACGACGCGGGTGTAGCAGGCGCCGACATCCGGATGAGCGGCTAGATAGTTCTGGCAAGTGGCGAGCCAGTCTGGATCAGGGAGAACTTCCGTATTCACGCACGCCAGAAGGGTTGCGGATGAACGCGCAATCGCCGCATTTCGGGCCGCAGAAATGCCTTGGTTCCGGGAAAGACGAATCAGGGAAATTTGCGGTGAGGATTGCGTCCAAGGGGGAATAGAAACGAGTTCAGGAGAACCATCGTCGACGACGAATATCCGCGAAACTGGAAGGGTCTGGTTTAGGCACGCAGAGAGGGTCGCCGCCAAAGCTTCTGACCGCTCCCCATAAACCGGAATGATGACATCTACTTCGGGTACTTCGGGGCGTTTGCCGCCTTCCTGATCGCTCATGGTTAACCCAGCGCTTATGCCACTAGGGACGCGCCGTACAAGGGCGGCGTACCCCTAGGTCGATTTGGACCCCACTCTTCAATTGGAGGCCTCAAGAAGGAAACGTTGTGATCTCCAACTATAGATTTTCTGTAAACGCCAAGTTAGTAGTTTTTCCGGTGCCAATGTGATGGCCCTTTCGGAACACTCCGGACTCGGTGATAATGACGAGGCTCGAGACCGAGCTACGTAATGAGAATTGTAACCCCTTTGGCTTCAGGTCAGCTCCGAAGAAAGCCTCTGATTCTCTTCGGCACCGTAGTAGTGGGTGCGTTTGCCGCCTATCAGTGCGCCGAATACATTCTTAGTGGAGATTTTGTAGCTCTAGCCGCTGTGGCGATGGCTATGGTGCTGGGCTCCGTTGTGATCGGGATTCTTAATAACTGGCGAAACGGCGTCTATCTATTCCTGGGTTGGCTGCTGTTTGAGGACTTCGCGCGGAAATTCCTGGGCAACAACATGGTCGTGTATTTCGCCAAGGATTTCCTTTTGCTTGTCGTTTTCATTTCCTTTGCCGCGGCCCACCGGCGCGCGAAAGAGGCGACCTTCCGCCCTCCTTTTCTAGTGCCATTACTACTGTTCGTTTGGTTTGGCATTCTGCAAATTTTCAATCCAGGATCCACTAGCGTTTGGTATGGGCTGATGGGAGTGAAAATATTTTTCTATTACGTTCCGTTGATCTTTATAGGCTATGCGCTTCTTAATACCGAAGTTGAACTGCGTCGCTTCTTTGCCGTCAACCTTTCTCTCATGTCCATCATCGCTTTGCTCGGCATCGCCCAATCCATCCTTGGTCCTTCCTTCCTAAACCCTGAGAATCCTGCGGAGGACATCCGCGAGCTAAGTACTCTCTATCGCGTGTCTCCGGCCACGGGACATATCGCTTACCGGCCCACTTCGGTTTTTGTCAGTACGGGCCGATACGCTGATCTCATCATGCTTGCCTGGCTCCTCGTTTTAGGTTTCGGTGGCTACGTTTTGGTCCGGCGCAAGCAAGGGAGAACGCTGACCTTTATTGCTATCGCGGTGATCGCTGTTAGTGCGTTCTTAACGGCGTCCCGAGGATCATTCATGTGGGGGCTGATTAATGGAATCGCAACCAGCGCTGCCTTTATCTGGGGCGCCCCCTGGCGGAAGGGCGAGGCGTTGCGCTCTTTTCGCGCGGTGCAGCGCGCTGCCCTTGCCACGGGGCTAGGCATTGTCTTGCTATTCGTTACTTTCCCAGAGGCCATCCTTTCCCGGACTGCTGTTTATCAAGAAACGCTTTCGCCCGATAGCTCCAAAAGCGAGTTGGGCTTCCGGGCTTGGGACTACCCGCTCCAAAATTTCCTGGGCGCGTTCAACTATGAACGCTGGCCATACGGCTACGGTATTGGGACAACGGCGCTCGGCGGACAGTACGTGTCCCGGCTTTTTGGTGCGAAGCCACTCAACGTGGGCGTGGAAAGCGGCTACGGCACCCTGGTCGTGGAAATGGGGATTGGTGGCTTGCTCCTTTGGATCGTCATGAGCACGGCAATTTTGTTCACCAGTTATAAGATTGTAAAAAAGATAAAAGGTACCGCGTGGTTTCCATTAGGGTTCGTCATTTTCTGGTATGCGTTCACCTTATTGTACGTGTCCACTTTTGCCGGCATTCAGGGATATGAAGATTTTGTTTTGAACGCCTACCTGTGGCTCCTGTTGGGTGTTCTTTTCCGCCTACCCAGTATCAAACTTGCCGCCGAAGTTGAAGTAGCGCCACTTGTCTCGCTGAGTTCTCAGCGCCGTTGGATTGTGTAACTTGCACCTTTGCGTAATCTCCCCGTTCGTCGACAAGAAACATGGCACGGAGCGCGCCATCGCGGAGCTTGTCGAGCACTTGGCCTCGGATTTCGGTCATGCGGTCCATGTCTATTCGCAACGAATGGACGATGTTGAGTTTTCTTCGACTCAAGAATCGGGAAGGAGAGCCGGAAGTATCTACTGGCGACGAGTCCGTTCCATTGTAGTAGAAATGGGGATCGGCGGACTCATTCTTTGGCTGATCATGGCCACGGCGATCGGAATCAGTGGCTGGAAGATTGTGAACAAACTGCGCGGTACTTCCTGGTTTCCGATTGGGATGGTCATCTTTTGGTATTCCTTCCTGATGCTATTTCCTTACATGATCGGGGGGATACAGTCTTACGAGGATTTCATCTTGAATGCTTATTTGTGGCTGCTGATCGGAATTCTGTTTCGACTACCCGACATAAAAATTTCTACCGAAATTGCAGCAGCAGAAAGCGCCCTTGCGCAGTCGCGTCAGCGCTGGATTCTCTAACTTGCGAATCGCCGTCGTTTCACCGTTTGTAGATAAGCATCACGGCACGGAGCGTGTGCTCGCGGAGTTGTTAGAGCGTCTCGCTGCGAATCACGGGGTCGAGATTCATCTCTTCGCACAACGGGTGGCCGATCTTGTTGCTTCTTCTTCTTTGAAAGTCAAACCTGGGGCTCCCCTGGCCGGAAGAATTATTTGGCACAAAGTTTCTGCGATTCCCGGGCCACACCTTTTTCAATTTGTCTGGTGGTACTTCGCCAATCGGTTTGCACGCTGGCGTGATGCAAAATTCCGCGGGCTCGTCCCCGATCTGATCTACTCGCCGGGAATCAACGCGCCAGACACGGAAGCGATCACTGTTCACATCGTTTTTCGAGCGTTTTACGAACAAGTACGCCCGCAGTTGCGGCTTCTCGGCGCTTCTCCTCTGCACTGGCCGCGAACCATTCATCGCATTCTCTACTACCGCTTGATCATAGCGCTCGAGCGGCGCATCTATTCGAACCGTAAAATCGCTCTTTCAGCCGTATCGCAACTCGTTGCACAACAACTGAGCCGCTTTTTCGGACGTGAAGACGCGTACTTGATTCGCAACGCAGTGGACACCAGGCAATTCAACGCAACTGCCCGCCTGGCAAGACGCAGAGCTGTACGTCCACAATTTGGTATCGCGCCCGGTGAGTTTGTTTTTCTCCTCATTGGAAATGACTGGAAAAAGAAGGGACTGGATGCGCTCCTCGAAGCCCTCGCGCTTTGCCGGGATCTGCCGGTTCGACTTCTCGTGGTCGGCAAAGACGCACGCGAAACTTACCTGGAACAAAGTGAAAGCTTGCAGATCGGCGCACGAGTGACTTTTCTCGCTCCGTCCACTGATGTATTGCAGTTTTACGCCGCAACTGACGCTTACGTGGGTCCTTCCCTCGAAGACGCTTATGGGCTCCCGATCCTGGAATCCATGGCTTGCGGTTTGCCCGTCATCGCCAGCACTGCCGCCGGCGCCAGTGAGATTATTTCCGATGGAGAGAATGGTCTGCTGCTGCGGAACCCCCGCGATGCGGAAGCCCTGGCTCAGCTCATGCGAAAACTTTGCGTGTCTCCGGAATTGAGTCGTTCGCTGGGCGCTGCAGCTGAGCAAACTGCGGGGCGCGAATCGTGGGAAGCTCATGCGGAGCGCAGCTACCAACATTTTTCTCAAATTATAGTCAGCAATCCTAAGAAAACTCCTAGCGCTTAAAATCGCGCCTCTACGAAACCGTTGCCCGTGCATGTCCCGTTTTGAAACACGCCTTCGGATAATTTTTTGTTGGCGATCGCACGAACTTCTTGAAGTTTGTTATTTGAGTCACCTACACTAGCTGCGCGCAACGGCCATACTGGTTAGTCCCCTTCCTGGATCCGCCGCATTTGAGGGGGCATGCCCACCGTCCTGGAAGAAGCGGTCGCTATTCAGCGACGCTATTATTCGGAAACAGCATCGAAATATGAGCAAATGCATGCGCCTGAAGGCAATGGAGACGCCTTCAACAAGAAACTTGTCGAAGCCATGCTGCAAATGCTTGGAGCACAGTCCGTGCTTGATGTCGGAACAACGACCGGCTATCGCTTGCACGATTTGCGCTCTGCGTTGCCGAATGCATTTCTTTGTGAGGTAGAGCCGGTTGACGCCCTGCTCGGCTTCGCACGGCGCAATGACGTGCTTTCCTCCAGCGCCTTGATTCGCGGAACTGGCCTTGCGCTCCCGTTCGCCGACAAAAGTTTTGACGTCGTTTGCGAGTTCACGATTTTGCATCACGTGCAGCGGCCGGATGTTGTTGTCAAGGAAATGCTGCGCGTTGCCAGAAAGGCCGTAGTCATTTCCGACAGCAATCGCTTCGGCCAGGGCGGGGCGCTAGAGCGTCTTCTGAAGCTAGCGATGTATAAGACGGGGATCTGGAGGGCCTTCGATTGGCTTCGCACAAAGGGCAAAGGTTACAGAATCACCGACGGCGACGGCGTTTCCTACTCGTACAACGCTTACGATTCCTTCGACCTACTCGCTTCCTGGGCAGATCGCTTGATCATCCTGCCGACGGAAGGCGGGAAAGTGCGTAGCTGGCTCCATCCGCTTCTGAACAGTCCGGGAGTTCTTGCTTGTCCAATAAAAGAAGGTTCCTAAGATTCCGCCGATGAAATTTGCCTGCTCGGTTTTCAAAACAGGATTCAAGCGGACTATTTCTTCGCCAGAACCGCTTTGCGCGTGGCTTCCATCGTGAACGCCAATGTCTCCTTCGGGATACTCGATATGAACGGCCCAACTATCCATCCAAGGCCGGCGGGGATATCACGCGTAAGCGAAACCACTTCGCTCTGGATGTAAACGCCTCCGTCTTTTTCTTCCATGCGCCACCAGGTTTCCATTCGCCAGAGAAAACCATTGTCGTCGCCGACCGGTTTTTCGTGCTCGTCGGTTTTTCCTGCGTTTTCCACTTCTGTGATTCGAATGGCGCTGCTACGGCTGTGCGCCCTGACCGGTGAATCGCGGAAATAGTTCACGTCGTGCGTCGTGTTCAGCACGACGGTGATTACTTTGTGTCGCCGGAAGCGCAGGAAAACCTGGAAATGGTCGCCATCGTGTTGCAGAGTTTTCGAACGCTCGACGTCGGGCTTGTAGTATTCGGAATGGTGCTCGTAATCCTCGAGCACGCGAAGCACTTCATCCACCGTCGCTCCTTGGATGAATGCGATCGCCTCCCAGTGGTGAATCAATCCACCGGGGCAATGAATTTCTTTGCCTGCATCCCGAGTTTGTTTCCGATCAATTCTCGTTGAGCCGCCACGCAGAGCTTCATAGACGGCATCGCGCTCTTTCTCCGGCAAATTGTCTATCCATAGGAATGGCGAGCTTTGTTTCAGTTCCGTCGCGTTGCGATCGTCGGTCAGATGAACGTAGTGTTCGAATGCCGATTCAGTTTCCGACTTCAGCTTGGGGGAGGCGCCGGGGGTGCCGCTGGCAGAGTTTGCGGAGGGAACAGCGAAAAAAGTGAGCGCGACAAAGACCAGTGCCGCATTCTTGTATTGATTTTGAATGTCTGGCAATCCGTTCACCTGTCGCACCAGCCTTGCACAAGAATCGCGGTCCAGCCGCGGAACGATGGCGTAACTCATTGTCCTGCAGCAGCGCGAGAAAATTCACGCGCGATTCTTTCATATTCTGATGCATTCGGGTGGCCGCGCAGCAAGGAGAGCAAGGGTCGCTGCGCGGTGGCGGATTGCTAATGAGAGGGAAGAAACTTAACCGGGTTGGGAAGCTCGCACACGATCCCTTTCGAGACCGCTGTCCCCGCGCGGCCCCCAACCCGTTGTCTTAAGTTACGCGGCGAAGTGGTGCGGCTCAATGGGCCGGAGGAGCCACTTTTTGCGGTACCCGGGTCGTGGTACTACCGTTCCAGACATGGATTTTCCCGATTTGGTAACTCATTGTTTCTCTTGGATTTGGAAGTCTTACCAAGCCATTCCTGAAGTACTATCAGCTGCCATTTACACCGCTGACGAATCCTCCGAGGTGTCCGGTGATTGCAATCGTAATTGCGGTAACAAGTTGAATTGAGTATCTGCACTTGATCCAGGGGCCATCGGAGCGGCGATACAGCGCAACGACGGTCCACATCAAGATGCTCGAGGCACAGCCAAAGAAAAGATGCAGCAGCAGATTTCCCTTTATTCGTGCGCCTTCGAGCTGATAGTGCCACGCCAGCAATCCCGTGACGATCACAGGCAAGGATGCAATCGCCGCCGCAAGCTGGTTGTAGTAAGCCGCTGAAATCAACGCCGCGTTTTCTCGCCACTTTCCAAGGACTTCAAAGATCACCGCGGTCAGACAAAGCCCGATCGGAAAGTGCACAAGCACAACGTGCTGCGCATGGCGCGCGAACAGCACAGTTCTCGGGTCGAACGGATTGTTCACCATTGCATCGCTCTATTGAACGACGACCTTCGCCGTCATTTTCGGATGCAACGAGCAGAAGTACGGATAAGTCCCGGGCTTGTCAAAGGTGAACGAGAATTTTTCGTCCGTGTCCAAGGCCTTCGATTTGAAAACCTGCTCGTTGCTCACTACTGTGTGCGGAATGTCATCCGCGTTTGTCCACGTGACCTTTGTTCCCGCTTTGATTTCGAGCGAAGCGGGGGAAAAGCTGAAATTGTCGATTTTGACTTCGACCGTCATCTCCGGTTTTGAAACCGGAGTGGCGTTCGTTTGTTTCCACAATCCGGTTGCTTGATCAAATCCTGCCACCAGCAAAATTCCCATTCCAAGAACGCGCAATGTGCGTTTCACTTTCTTCTCCATCTCAACCAAGGTTTGAATCCACAACGGCAAGGGCCTTTTGGCCGCGAACAAAATTCACGCTAGTGATGCCCAGCACGCTTTTAAGCTGCTCGGCGGGCACTTTCATCGGACCCGGAGATGGCGCTGTTCCCGGCGCCGGCTGGGGGAAAGCCGTACTCGCGGCCGTGTGAAAGGTGACGTTCCCTTCAATCTTTTGCATGGTCTGGTGGATGTGGCCGTTCAATACGGTTACGGAACCAAATCGCTTCAGATACGCAAGAGCCTGCGTACTGTCTTCCGTTCCCCAGCCCCACTCCGGATATACCGACCACAGCGGAATGTGTGCGAACACGACGATCGGCGTGCTCGATTTTTTGCTCTTCAAATCGTCTTCGAGCCATTCCAGTTGCTCGTGCCCGAGCGTGCCGAGGCCCCCCGCTTTCAGATTCACCACGTTCACCAGCCCGACAAAGTGCACACCGTTCTTGTCAAAGCTGTGCCATCCCGCGCCCATCGCTCCTTTGCCGTAACGTTGCAGATATTCCTTGCCTTCATCGATCGCCACGTCGTGTTCGCCGGGAACGTAAAATGCTTCCTTGATTTTCGCGTCCTTCAAAATCTGCTGTACGTTGTCGAACTCTTCCGGCTTGGAAAGATGCGTGATGTCCCCGGTATGCAAAAGAAATTCCGGATTGCCCGGCAATGCGTTGATCTTCTCAATCGCGGCCTTCAGCGTTCCAATCACATCCGGATTGGCGGGTTTGTTGAAGCCCATATGGCTGTCGCTGATCTGCACAAAACTCAGCTCGCCCGCGATCGCTGCGGGATCGAGTTCCGCGAGCCGGCTCATGCTGAAGGAACTCATTACTCCGCCCTTCATTACGCACAGTGTCCCCGTTCCCGCCCACGCCATGCATTTCAAGAACCCCCGCCGGTCAATTCCGTCCTCGTTGTGGTCAAACTGAATCTCATCTTTCTTCTTCATTTATGAACTCCTCTCCTAAAGAGTGAGCGGCGCGCTTGGGTGTGCAGGAGAGAGGCGCGCCGCTCTCGGACGTTGTGTTTCAATAGGCAGTACCTGAGACAGTCGCGTTTTATTCCACGAAAATATATTTCCGGCGCGTACACTGAGGCTGCGAAATCTCTAGGATAAGACCGGGAATAAAATCGGCATCCAATCGGTCTATACGGATGGACGCTCGGGCTCACAAGGAGCACGGGGAGAGAGGATCGGACGTGGCATCGGCGCAGGACCGCGAGCGATTTGAGGAGCTCGTAATGCCGCATTTGCGAGCGGCATTCAATCTGGCGCGCTGGCTTCTGCGCAGCCGAGCCGATGCGGAAGATGTGGCGCAGGAGGCGTATTTGCGCGCGTTTCGTTTTTTCCCAGGATTTCAGGGAGGCGATGCGCGTGCCTGGCTCCTGCAGATCGTCCGCAACACCTGTTACACGTGGCTGGAGAAAAACCGCGCGATGGAATCACCAGTAGAGTTTGCAGAAGAACAGTTTCCATCCAGTGGGCCAAGCCCGGAAGCGCTTGCCGTAACAGGCAGCGAGCGTGAGCGTCTTTCACGCGCGCTGGAAACTTTGCCCGCGCGTTCGCGCGAAGTGCTTGTACTGCGGGAAATGGAAGGCTGCTCTTACAAGGAGATCGCCAGCATCACTTCGATTCCCATCGGGACGGTAATGTCCACGCTATCCCGCGCGCGCGAGCGTTTGCAGGAGCTCCTCGCGGCACCGGGAAGAAAGGAGACCCTCCGTGGCTTGTGAAGAATCGCGCGAGCTGCTGCACGCGTATCTTGATGGCGAACTTGATGCGCCACGTGCGGCCGAATTCGAGCGGCACCTGGAAGGTTGCGCTGCTTGTGTGCGTGCACTCGAATCGCAGGAATCCCTTCGCTCCTCTTTGCAGCGTGCGCAGCTCTACGAAACGACTCCTCCTGGTTTGCATGCAAAGATTCGAAGCAAGTTGCGCGATTCCGTCGCTCCGCCATCGCGCCGCGTCTTCGCATGGCAGCTCCTGGCCGCCGCAGCCGCTTTGATCCTCGCCGTGGGAATCTCGTGGAAGATAGTTCCCCGGTTTCGCTCCGGAACCTCCACCTCTCTTGCGGAATCCGCGCTCGCCGCGGAACTGGTGGATGCGCACATCCGTTCCTTGCAGCCGGGGCATTTGACCGATGTCGTTTCGACAGACCAGCACACCGTGAAACCCTGGTTTGATGGAAAAATTGCCTTTGCTCCTCCCGTGCGCGATCTCGCGGAAGAGGGTTTTCCTCTAGTCGGCGGGAGGCTGGACGTGCTTCAGGGGCAAACCGTCGCCGCGCTTGTTTACGGACGCCGCAAACATTTCATCAGCGTTTTTGTCTGGCCCGAGCGCGCCGGCGAAGCAGAACAGTACACCGGCACAAGAAATGGCTATCAGTGGATTTCCTGGCGCCAGGGAGAATTGCGGCTTTGCGCCGTCTCAGATACAAATCGCGATGATCTCGTCGCTTTAAAGGATTTTTTCAGCCGCTAATTTTTCTTACGTGGTTTTCCCGCGGATTTCGGCATCTCTCTTGCATAAATCAAGTGCAGCGTAATTTCGCTGGTATGTCCGGACTGCACCTGAAAATTCTTTTGCCACTCGGAGAAAATTCCGCCAGCGGAAGCACGGATGTCATAGATGTCCGTATGCAATTTTATGATGGTGAAGCGCCCGTGTGAATCGGCGTGCACCGCGTGGGGAGCGGATCCGTCCGAGGATTGATAGGTAATCGCGGCATGCGGCGCGGGCTTGTCGTCCGGGCCGAGCACGAGCCCGGAAATTACGCCGCTCGGTCCGCCCTTTCGCTGGGCTGCCGTCACGCTCTGCTCAACAAAGAGCGCCACGCCCGAAACCATTAGGGACAACACCACGATTGCAAGGATGCGCTTCATCTCCGTCTCCTGCCTTCGATTCCAGTGTAGTTCCGCTGCAGTTTCTGGGGCTTCGGGAAGCGCATATTGTGCCGCAGGACAAACCTGTCAATTAGGGCAGGTCTGTTTGAGGTGCCGAATCGCGCTAGAGCGTGGCGTCCAGTTGCAAATCACCAATCATTTTTTCCAGCTTGTCGTTTTCGGCGTCGCGCTGAACTTCCGTGTCGGTAATTCTCTTCCGCAGAGTTGCGAGTTGCGTTTCCTGGTCGTCGAGCTGCTTTGTGTACCGCTGCAGCAGCGCCTTTTCTTCCGCGCTCCCGCGTAGCGCCTTCATGTTTTCTCGTAGCCGTCCTTGGTCGTCCACGATGCGTTCAATATCTTTCTGCCGGTTTTCCATCTCCTGTTCGAGCTTTGCGACCTCGGCTTTTTGCGCGGTGATTTTCTTGAGCGCATCGGCCATTTCCGCGGTAATGCTGCCTTGTTTGGTGAAGACAACGATCTGCTCGTCCGACAAATTGGAAATCTGGTAGGTCGTGTAGAGCGGGTGAACTTCTTCTACGGGAAGAGTCGCAGTGGCCTTCGAAACGACTTCGAGGCGGAAGCGGTTCGTTCCGGGTGCTTGTTCTTCGGGCTGTTTGGAATTCTTTATCAGGTTCCAGCCCGGTCGCGCCGGATGCTCAATTACCAGCACGCGCGGCGCTTCATCCTGGTTCCGCACCGTATACGTCGTCTTCTGCTGCTCTTCACTTATTAGTGTCATTACTCCCTTGACGATTTTCACTTTCGTGACATGCTGCGGCGATGAATTTTGTTTGGCCTCAACCAGCAGCCCCAAATCCGTCGCGTAGGAAAGCAGCCGCTTCTCACCCGGCTTGATCGAGTCCGTCAGTCCCTCGCCTGCGAAGACTTCGCTCTCCAGCACGTTGAAGCTGCCGCCGTCGAGAGTGAGCGGGCTGGTGTTTTTCATCCACAGGGCGCGCAGGGGCCGCCCGGATCCGCTCGTCCCATTCCAAAGCGAAACTTTCTCCGCTTCAATTTCCGTTTGCACGATGGGAACGAGCGCGGACTGATTTTTCTTCAGCGTGACCCGGTCCTTCAATTTGTACTCGAAAAGATCGCCAAGCCCCTGGCCGCTGGCAGCGGATTCGCTCATCGCGCGCACTTCTTCAATCGCATTCGGTGGCGGTGCTGGAGGTGCCAACATGGCCATTGCGGTGTAGCTTTTCCCGTTCAATGGAATGCTCCGAATGTGCGCTCGATTCGCGACACCCATTTTTCCGCCGCCAACTCCTCCGATGAAAGCCGTTTCCGCGTTTATTGAATTTGCCGCACTGGCCATGACCTCAACTGTCTCTGACACGGTGCCGACTTGTAGTGTGGAGTTAAGTGCGTTCTCCCCGGGAGACACATTCACGCCCGTGAACGCCATCGTCTTAAAACCATTTGCGCCAAATTCCGCGCGGTAATTCCCCGACGGCAGGGACTCAACTTCGTACTCACCGTCGCTATCCGTTGTCGTCTGCGCGACGATTGTTCCGTTCTGATCCTTTACCACCACGCTCGCGTTCGCAACGGCCGCGCCGGATACATCTCTCACCGTTCCGCTCAACAATCCATTTCCTCCCGAAAGAGTCGAAGCATGCGTCTGCGGCGACAGCTGCACGCTTTCCGGAAGCGGTTCGACTGGGCGACGGCCATAGTAAGGTTCTGAAAGCCGCTGAATGAAGGAATGCGGCGCGCCCGCGACCAGAGAAAGCTCCACATCGTTCCAATCTTCGCCGACCGTGTTGTCCACGATGGCCCAGCCTTGCAGCAAAGGCTTCTTGCCCTCTTTCGTCGGCAGCACGATGCGATACGTCGTCTTCCAAATCGGCACTTCGCTGATGTAGCTCACATACAAATTCCGCTCGCCGTTCCCAGTCGTCGAAATCGTCATGCGCCGAACATCTTGCTCGCGCGCGGAAGCAACAAGGCCAAGATATTTTCCGACTTCCGTATTCAAGTCGTGATCGACGATGCGCACGCTAGTGCTCGTGTTCAAGTCCACGTTGCGCACTTCTCCGGCATCGCTGATGACGGAAATCTGCTCCATTTCCACGGAGCCCGCGGTTCCCATCCGCGTTTTGCGTTCCACACTGAGCAGCTTTCCGGTAATGGCCACTCCAGCTCCACTGCGAATCTCCACGCGCGCGCCACGCAACGCGCCGAGAAACTCCGCGACAGTTGGCCGTTCACCGAGAGCCAGACGTAACGTGGCAAGCCGCCGCGCCAGCGGCGCTTCGCTGTTGTAGTCAACGCCGGTAATCCGCCCGCCGGAAAGATCGAGCACCGTGAGCGATTTCAAAACGTCATTCAATTGCGCGCTCGTAAAATCCACATGCACATCCTGACTTCCACGCACGTGGCCGAGATGCTCGAAGTAGCCGACGCCGTTTTTGTAGAGCACCACGCGCCGTACTGGCAGCCTGGTGGATTCACTGCCGCTTGCTGCGCTTGCTTCCCGCGCGTCCGATGGTTTTGGTTTTACTTTTGGATTTTCTTCCGCGGAAATTGGGGTGGTGACAAGGGCTAGTACGCACACACCCGCTGTGAACCGTTTCATAGGCCACACTCCACTCCGAACGAGATAACTGCCTTGTCAATCCAGATGCGGGTTACTCATGGTGAGTTGTCCGATTTTCTCGCAAAAAATATTTGCGCACGAAGCCGCACCGGTTGTTGCCTCTCCCACGTTTGCGCGGCTTCGTGCATGGCGCTTGTCTTGTGTGAAATACTTAGACTCCACTTTTTCCGGGAGTTCCCATGCCGCGCTATCTATCGCAACACACGCTCGCTTGCCTCACGCGCCAGGGCGCGGAAGCGCTGGCAGGACGCATGCAGTCTGGCGGAACGGCGCGCGCGGGCCGCGTGCTTGTGAATATGCTCGAAGGAAAAATGTTCGCTGAATTCGAATCCGAATCGCGCGAATCACTGGAAGCCTGGCTCAAAACGGAAAATATGCACTTCGATTGGATCGTTCGCATTGAATGGAAAACGCAAGGAAGCGACGGCAAACTCTATCCTGCAGGTTAGCTTCGCTCTTCCACGGCCCGGAAAATCAAAATATGGCTCAGCCACGCCACTTGCACGAGAAACGTTGGCAGCCACACGTACGGAAAATACGAGATGAACGTGTTTGCAGGCTCGTTTTGAAAATGCCGCAGCGGAGTCGGCATGGACAGCACAGCAACCGTAGCCACATTTAACAGCAGCGCGAGTCCGCCAATATTCCATGCGTAGATCAGCCACTTCGGCGCTCTGTTTTTCGCAACGAGCCACGCCACCGGCAAGGCCGTCAAACCGGTAAGAACATCCCAATTGCGCCCTTCAAACGTCATTTGCACGGGAACGAATCCCGCACGATGACCAAGATAAAGAAAAATCTCCACTGCCACGCGGAACACTTGCAATCCAATCAGCCATGCCAATCCAGGACTCGATATAAGTTTCGAAGTCGCAGGAAAGTAACTCCCAAAATAGACTCCAACAAACGCCAATCCCACCAGCACCAACATCCTCGGCGGCGTATGACTGAAATCGTGCAGCTTGTCCGTGTAACTCAATACGCCTGTGACGACCAACCAAAGGAAAAACGCACTACCCACCGGCTTACTGCGCCGCGTGAGTTCTCCTTGCACTGCGCCTACGACTAGAGAAAACAGAATCGTCAGATATACGGGGCCAGAATTCATCGCGCCATTATGGGCCAGACTCCTTTTGGCACCTACACCGTATAACGCTTCGCCGAAGTGCGCATCCAATCAGCCATGTTTCGCCGGTGTGCCTCGAACGCCGCTGTCCTAGTTTTCTGCTCGTTCGCCTTTTGTTTGTCTGCTTTCGCACAAGAGCCCCAAAATCTCTCGGAAATTCCTATCGAGCGGTGCGACGTTTTGCCTGTCGTCAAAGTGCGCATTGACGGCGCGGACATGCGCTTCCTCCTGGACACTGCGGCGACAACGGTGTTGAATCTGAAGTCCTTCTCTAGCGGCCGCTCGAAGGAAATTCGCGTCTCCTCGTGGACGGGCACAGCTGCTACAAGCGCTCGCGAAGTCTCTCTACCTGAGCTTGCTTTCGGCAGTCATCGCCTTCGCGATCTGAAACTTCCTGCGATTGACCTGAGTCCGATCGGCAACGCATGTGGCGGAAAAATCGACGGAATCCTCGGCGTGGATCTTCTCGACAAAATGGGTGTGACCATTGACCTTAAGCGCCGCATCGCTTCGCTCGCTCCTGCCCCCGCTGACGCAAAGTCTCTTTACAACCAGATGGAAAGCGCCATGCACCATTGCAACATGGCGTTCACCGAGGGAAACGTCGCCATTCTGGAAGACTGCTTCGACCCCGAGATCGTTCTCTACACTCCGCAGGGTGAGTTTCGCGGGCGTCCCCAGGTGATGCAGTATCTTCAGAATCGCTATCTGCGGTACGCGCCGAAACTTTCCTACGAAATGGAGCTACGAGACGTCAAACTCTTCGGCGACGCACTCTGGTATTCCTACGACTACACGATTGATTCGCCCAACGAACATATCGAAGGACACGGAATGTCTATGTGCCGCAAAGACGGTGATCATTGGCGCATACTGAATCTTCACAATTCGCTCCGCGATCCGGAGTCTTCTGCCGCCAAACCAACAAAACCTTGATACAAAAATAAAGGGCGCGATCTCTCGCGCCCCGAACTCATTCTCGATCTCAACCGCGTTTCTCTAGCTAGTGTTTCGGCGCGGATGCCGGCTTGGCAAACAGCTCGTCATCAATCGGAAAATTGTTTTTCACCTGGGTCAGGCGAATGTTGATGATCGCTCCCTTTTCCGTGCGTTTCATGCGGAACGGAAACTTCATCCCGTCCACGTCCCGATAATCGTCCATGTCCAGTTTCACGACGTATGGTCCTTCCGGGCTCGAATAGGTTTCCTCGGTTCGAATCTCAAGTCCACTTTCCACGTCGAAGTAAAGTTTCGCCTTCTCGTTCTTTTGCGGGGAATACTCGACCACGTACGCATTGTGTGTCCCGACTTTTTCCATGCCAAGCACTTTGCCCGTAGCTGCAATCAGGATCGTGTTGGCCTGTTCGGAAAATTGTGAACGCCGGACTCGGCTGGCCAGACTCGCGCCGGTGTACTCGTGATACCCTCCGCGCGGATCTTCCACCCATGCTGCTTTTCCATCGCAAACATCGCGCAGAATGATGTCCTGCGGCAGCTTCATCTTGTACATCGTCTTGTCCGGCGACTTCTGATAGATCTCGATCGCTACGAACGCCGATGAGTCTTCACTCTGGTACAGGCCTTTCATCAGCCGCGTGTTTACAGACTTCCAGGCTTCTTCGCCTCCCACTGCTTTTTGCGCGTGGTCAAGAATCTCTTTCAAGGTTGGAACTTCGGCGTCCGGCTTCGAGGCGGTCTCTGCCGGTGCAGAATTTGCGGTCACCTTGGCCGTGACTATGGAGGCGTTGCTGGCAGACGGCGTTTGGCTCACCACGCCACGCGGCAACAGAAGCAGCACAATCACCGCTGCAATAATCAGGGCCATAGCTCGCTTTACAAGGTCTTGCATCAGAGCGACCTCACTTTCGGCTGGAACTCCGTGTCTTGACTCAGTGTGGTTGGCGGCTCCGCTAACCTCCATAGTGCCTGTGGTCATCTGTGTTGGGTGCGGCACTGTACCAAGGTTCAGGTCGGCATTTCACGCAGCGAGCGCCTCACTTTTTGCCCTCTCGTTTGCGAGCAGCGCACGTTACATGGACTGTAACCCCATTTCAATCGCGCACACTGGCACCACGATTTCCGTCAGAAAATCGTTTTTGTTGGTATCTTTAGGAAAAGGTGCTCAATTCTCAATTGGGGAAAATAAAAGAATGAAGAATTTCCGCTTCCTTCTTTCTTTGACTACGCAGAACAACGATTATCAGATGGAACAAGCTGCATCCGCGCGTGCCGCCGCGCAGGACGTCGGCGCGGATTTGGAAATCGTTTACGCCGACGGCGACACGATTACTCAAAGCACGCAGATTCTGAAAGCCATTCAGGCGGACCCGCTCCTTCGCCCAGCGGCCGTCATTTTCGAGCCGGTCGGCGGCACAGCCCTTCCGCAAGTTGCTCGTGCGGCCGTTGCCGCAGGCGTCGGCTGGGGAGTGCTGAATTCCGATCCTTCCTATGTCGGCGAGCTTCGAGGCTCCGCGCGCGCTCCGATTTTTTCCGTCAGCTCCGATCACAAGGAAATCGGCCGCATTCAAGGCCGGCAATTTGCCGCGCTTTTGCCGCGGGGAGGCTCCGTCCTTTACATTCAAGGTCCTTCCGACAATATCGCCGCAAGGGATCGGACCGCCGGAATGCAGTCCACGCTTCCTTCGAACATTCAACAGGTGATGTTGAAGGGGCAATGGACGGAAGAAAGTGCGATGCGATGCGTTAATTCGTGGCTCAAGCTGGCGGCGACGGGAAAGACGCAAATTGACCTTGTTGGCGGCCAGAACGACGTCATGGCGATGGGAGCACGAAAAGTCTTCGCAACCCTTACGAATCTTGAGGAACGTGATCGTTGGGTGAAAATTCCGTACGTCGGAGTGGATGGACTGCCAAAAACAGGGCAGAGCTGGGTGCGCGACGGCTCGCTTACAGCAACCATCGTCGTCCCGGCCAACGCGGGTCAGGCCATTCGCCTTTTGGCTGAGGCGCTGCAATCAGGCCGGACAGTTCCAGAACGCACATTCACCGTGGCGGAATCCATGCCGGCCATCGGGAAGCTATCTGGGATCCGGCTCGCAAGTTAATACTGCCATTCGCATCGACCGTCCGGTGATCATTTGCCGGAACCGATTTGCAAGTCCGCCGAAGGTGTAAGATACAAGCTGCCCGCAAGGGAGCACACTCTCCGCCATGCTTTCCAAAATCGCTCGCACTTCGCGGATATTTTGTGGCGTCGCGCTCATCGTTCTTGGTGCGAGTCAGAATTTTCCGGCGTTTCCCTTTCCGTCGCAGTCGGCCACCGATTTGGACGGCAAAGCTGCGGATCCTTTTAAAGCCTCTCAGGGAAAAATTACAGTTTTGATTTTTGTGCGCACTGATTGCCCGATCTCCAACCGCTACGCCCCTTTGCTTCGGCAGTTGAGTGAGACTTATGGAGGCAATGCGAAATTCTGGCTCATCTATCCGGACAAAAAAACCACTGCACAGGAAATTCGTGAGCATCTGGCGCAGTACAACTACAAGATTTCTGCTCTGCGCGATTCCGAGCGTGTCCTTGTGAAACGCGCAAATGCAACCATCACCCCGGAAGCAGCCGTGTTCGATCCGCAAGGGCGCTTGCTCTATCACGGCCGAATTGACAATTGGTATGAGGACGCCGGTCGCGCGCGCCCTGCTGCCACAACACACGAACTCCAGAGCGCAGTCGAGGCGGCGATCAGCGGTAAGCCGGTGCCGCTGGCAAGCGCGAACGCCGTCGGCTGTTATATCTCCGACCTCGAATGATTGGCTCTTACACACGGTTCGCATTTTTCTGCGGCGCGCTTAGTGTTGCCGCGCTTTGTGCTTCGGAACGCCTTCGCACGCATGCCGCTCCCAATCGAAGTTCAGTCGAAGTGCGCGGCATCACGTTCAATCGCGATATCGCTCCCGTTGTCATTCGCACCTGCGCGCCTTGCCACCATCCCGGAGAAGCTGGCCCGTTCTCCCTGCTTACCTACGGCGACGTGAAATCGCACGCGCGGCAGATTGCGGATGTTACGCAAAAGCGCATCATGCCTCCGTGGCTTCCTGAACCCGGCGAATGGAAATTTACCGACGATTTGCATCTCACCCCGGAAGAAATCGCTCTTTTTCAAAAATGGGTCGAAGCCGGCATGCCAGAAGGTGTTCCCGCGATTCTTCCACCGGTCCCGCACTTCAATCCTGGGTGGCATCTCGGGGAGCCCGACCTGATTCTTCATGCCGATTCTTCGTTTGAAGTGCCGGCCAGCGGCAGCGACGTTTATTGGAATTTTATTTTCCGCTTGCCGCTCGAAAAAACGCGCTGGGTCAAAGCTATAGAAATTCGCCCCGGAGAGCGGCGCCTGGTTCACCACGCGAACTTGATCGTGGATCGCTCGCAATCCTCGCGCCGCCAGGAAAAATCACCCGGCAGCGGTTTCCCCGGAATGGAATTGGAGATCGAATCCGAAGCGTTTGATCCCGACGGCCATTTTCTTTTCTGGAAGCCCGGCACGATTCCGGAACCGGAGCCACAGGGCATGGCGTTGCGGCTTGATCCTGGCAACGACCTCGTTCTGAACGCCCACCTGCAGCCCTCCGGCAAAGCCGAAAAAATTCGGCCAGCTATTGGCATCTATTTCACCGCCGAAGCCGCCACAAAATTTCCACTTCTTTTGCAACTTGAAAACGATCGCAAGCTGGACATCCCCGCCGGTGACGAAAATTTTCTCGTCACGGATGAATTCATTTTGCCGCAAGACGTTTCTCTTCTCGCGATTTATCCGCACGCGCACTACTTGTGCCGGGACATGCTTGCCCAGGCCAAATTTCCCGGCGGCGAAACAAAGACTCTTCTCCACATTTCCCGCTGGGATTTGAATTGGCAAGCTGTATTCCGCTACGTGGCTCCCGTCAATCTTCCGGCGGGCACTATGGTTTCCATGCGCTATCGCTATGACAATTCCGCGGCCAATCCCGCAAATCCGAATACGCCGCCGAAGCGCGTTCTGGCCGGCAATCGCGCAAGCGATGAAATGGCGCATCTTTGGCTTCAGGTTTTGCCACAGTCCCCCGCGGGAGAAACTCAGGACCCACGTCGCGTTCTGCAAGAGGCGATTGCCCGTCATCACGTAGAAAATAATCCGAGCGATTTCGAGGCGCACTACAATCTCGCCGCCATGTTGCAGGCGCGCGGTGAGCTCGCGCAATCGATTACGCACTATCAACGCGCGCTCGCGCTCCGGCCCGGGGACGCCACCGTGGAAAACTCCTTGGGCAGCGCATTCTTCGCCGCGGGAGAATTGCCGCAGGCCATCGCACATTTTTCCATCGCCGTACAAGCCCGCGACTCTTATTTCGATCCGCACTACAATCTTGGTCTCGCTCTTGCCACAAGCGGCCAATTTCCGCAAGCAATCGAGCAATTCCGCGCAGCGGTCAAACTCCGGCCGCAAGATGCCGATGCCGAAGCAAATCTCGGCGGCGCGCTTGCGGCAAACGGCGAAACACAGGAAGCAATTGTTCATTTGCGCCGCGCCCTGGAACTGAATCCGCAGCTCGCTCTTGCTCGCGAAAATCTCGAAACGCTGCTCAGAGACACGTCCAAACCTTAATCACTCCCTTGTCAAAACTCGCCCCGCGGGATAAGTTCCTTCCAGGAAGTGGAGGCGGAAATGCGCAGAGGAATTGCACTGGCCGTGATATTGATCGCGGCGGTGGCTTCGGGAGTCGCGGCCACTCACGGCGGAACTTCCGGCGCCATAGACACTCGCTTGCAAGGTGCGTTTCGAAAACCTTCGGTTAACGGCTGGACCTTCGTTCACGTGCAAGGCACGCCCGCGCAGATCGGCTACCAGCACGGCTATCTTCTGTCCGCGGAAATCGAAGATCTGCAGAAAGCCCTCCGCCTCGAACTCACGCACGACAATGGCAAGGATTGGAACTTTTTCCGGGACGCCGCGAAAAATTCTGTATGGCCGCACGTTGATCAGGAATATCGTGAGGAATTGCAGGGCATCGCGGACGGCACAAACGCGCGCGGGGTAAAGCTGGATTTATGGGACGTCGTCGCGATGAACATGGCCGAAGAGTGGAGCTACTACGTCGGAGCGTACGACAAACAGCACCACATCGCGTCACTTTCGACCGTGGTAGCGCCCGATCATTGCAGCGCGTTTGTCGCTACCGGCAGCTATACCAAGGACGGAAAAATCGTCATTGCCCATAACGATTGGACCGGCTACCTGGACGGCGCCCGCTGGACGATCGTGCTTGATGTCGTTCCGGCAAAGGGCTATCGCTTCCTGATGGACACACTTCCGGGGTACATCCACAGTGGAGATGATTTCGGCGTGAATTCCGCCGGCATCGTCATTACCGAAACGACTATCACCGGTTTTTCTGGCTACGACTTCAACGGCATCCCTGAATTCGTTCGAGCACGCAAAGCGATGCAGTATTCGGCATCGATTGATGATGTTGTGCGGATTTTCAAGGACGGCAACAACGGCGGTTACGCCAACGACTGGCTCATCGGTGACACGAAGAAAAATGAAATCGCCAGCCTTGAACTTGGATTAAAAAACGTTACGTTGGAGCGCAAAACGGACGGCTATTTTGCCGGCTCCAATTTTCCGATTAGTCCGAAGCTGGCCGTGGAAGAAACGGATTTTGATCTGAAAAATCCTTCGATCAGCGCCAACGCGCGCCACAAACGCTGGACGCAATTGCTCGAAGAAAATAAGGGGAAAATTGACGTCGCCATGGCGCAGCAGTTTCTGGCCGACCACGTGGATTCGTTTACAGGGAAGAACGAAGCGAGCGAACGCACGCTTTGCGGCCACGTGGAAGATTCGCCGCGCGGCATGGGCGCCTGGCAACTGCCGTATGGCACGGCCGGTGCGGTACAAAATAAAGTCACGGACGCGGCCCTCGCCGCGAAAATGTCTTTCACCGCGGCTGCGGGACACGCCTGCGGCAAGGATTTTCTCGCGGCGAAACACCTCGCCGCACATCCGGAATTTTCCTGGCAGAAGCCGGAACTTCGCGACATGAAAGCGTATCCCTGGACAACCGTCGCAGCCCAATAATTGTGATTTAGCGAAGAGCGCCCGGTTCGATTCCGTTTCGGCGTGCCTGATCGAAAATATTTTGCACCTGTGCGCTGATCTGCTTTTTCTTGTCTTCCAATTGTTTGATTTGGTCCGCGATGGAAGTCCGATTGAAGCGATGGTTCATGTGGATTGCGGTGTCCGAAGAATTGTCGCCATTAAAATGTTGGAGTTCAGCTAGCTTCTTGTCGGTGTCGTCCAACTGTGCTTGCAATTTGCCTAACTGCTCCTTGTAATACGCAGCCGTGGAGTCTTTCGAACCTGTGTTCGTGGAAGACCGCGTTTTCGAGCCGGCTTTTGCGTCGCCGACGACGGAGACGCCTCCTCCCAGGTTATGCACGTCATCTTCCGTCCATACTTTCTTTGTCTTCTTGTCGGCTGTATTTGCGCCGTCTTTTGCTGTGGCGGGTGTGGGCGTACCCTGCGAACCATTCGCGGAGGAAGAGTCCGCCGGTTGCTGAGCCGAGGCTGCGCTGGCCGACAGGGCGCACGCGGCAAATAGCAGCAGGAGTCTGTGCGAGATTTTCACGACTGGCGCCTCTCGCAAGCAGTATGCGCCTGCTGTTTCCGTGTAACTTCCGGTTTGTTTAATTCGCCATGAACTGTACGTATGGCCAGGCGTGCAAAATCAGGGATTGGTGCTGGTTGGTGTAATCGCTCCAAGTTTTTCCAGTTCAGACCGGACGATCGGTATCGCCTCCGCGGGAGGCCCTACGCGCTTGTAGTGCGACGCAAAAGTTTTCTGATGCACGGAAATTGAGGAAAAAAATTTTCGCGCATCGAAGTCATATGCCGAATACGTCGGCAGCCAGACTCCCGGCGCGAATTCGTAGCGTTCCTGCGCAAAGTGGCTGCCCTTGAAGATTTTCCCCAGAAGAATCCCGAACGAAATATCGTCCGTGACTTCCCCTTGAATGCGGGCCATTTGCCCCGAAGCATCGTCGAGCCAGACAAATCCCTTCACTCTCGTGAAAATGGAAGCACTACGGCTCGTAGGTCTGTAATTTGGATTTGGCTCCATGTGAAATTTGGAGAGCGTTCGGTCGCCACGCTTCTCTTGTCCCGCGAATGTGAAAACAAAAGCCGACCGCGTTTGATCAATCAGGTCTGCTCGTTCTTTTTGTTTCTTCGTGACCCTCTCATATGCTTCGCGCTGTGGTTTGCCGCTCGCTGCCGCCCACGTCAACGAATTGAGCAACTTCTCCAGTTCCCCCCGATATGCGGCGGAATTGGTAGGAATTCCCTCCGTGCCGAGGGCAATATGCGCAATGCCGGTCCCGGCGGGGAAGAGTCGCGCCACCTTAACTTCCGTTTGACTCGTCTCAGCCGACGACTTTCTTTCCTCAACGCGTTCAATCCGCTCAAAAAGGTACATGGCCTGTTCGCTCTCTTTGAGTCCCGCGATGGCCTTCTCGAAACGTGCCGGGTCAGCACGCTCGCCATCTGATTCAGTCACTGCGTTTCCTTCCCACGCCTGTGCCAGGGGCAGAAGGGACAGAATCAAAGTCATTTGAGAGAGGCGCATGACGAGTCTCAGCATAGGCGATAGTTTAGGTGATACCCATTGGATTCCGCGCGATTTGCGACTGTTGCACTGTTCCATTGCCAGAAGCTGGTCTTCCGGGCGTTCTAACGCCAGTGTAAGCAGACACGCCAAGGGCTCTCGTAAATTTCCCATCCGATATTCTTCAAATGCAATTAGAAGCCCCTATTTCCGTAAACAATTGAATACAAATAGGTTAGCTATATCTCCATGCTTTGGCGCCCACTAGAGTCAGTTTCATTCTCCAATTTTTCACAAATCTTTCGATGCCCTTAACAAAATTTGGCGTCTAAAGGAACGAACAGGTACGTCCGCGCGTAATACAATCATAGGTAGGATGATCTGGGAGGTTGCCTTTGGGTGTAGTTCCGATGGACGGATTGACTAGGGTAGCAGCGCCTCCGGCGAGGGCAATCCGCCTGGGCCACATTCGCGGCTCCCTGATCACCTTTATTGAGACTCTGCGTCTCGCGCTGGACTCCCTGCGCGCCCACAAACTTCGCAGCTTTCTGACCCTTCTTGGCGTGATTTTGGCTGTCGCCGTACTGGTCGTGGTCATGAGCGTTGTGGCGGGAATGAATTTTTACGTCGCGGATAGAATCGCAAATCTGGGCGCCAACGTTTTCATCGTGGACCGCTTCGGCATCATCACCAGCAACGACGCCTGGGTGAAGGCGCAGAAGCGCCCCCTGGTTACTATGGAGGAATACGAGCGTCTGCGCGACAACATGAAGACGGCACGAGCGGTGGCGGCGCTCGACGACCACCAGGTGGAAGTGCGAAGCGGGAACGAGAGGCTTACGGGCACGGACGTGATGGGAGTCTCCGCGAATTACGCGGATGTGCGAAGCATCGGCGTGGCGCAAGGCCGGTTCACTACCCAGTCGGACGACGATCACCGCGCAGAGGTGGTTTTCATCGGTTCGGACGTCGCAGCGAAATTCTTTCCGAACGTCGATCCCATCGGAAAATCCATCCGTGCGGAAACGCATGAGTACCAGGTGATTGGTGTAGCCTCGCCGATTGGAAGCGCCTTCGGGCAATCGCAAGACAACTTCATGATCATGCCGATCCACACGTTTGAAAAAGAGCTGCACCGGCAGCGTGACTGGATCGCCATTTTCGTGCAGGCGCCGAGCGCGGAGATGATGGAAGCGACGCAGGATGAAGCGCGCATGCTGATGCGGGCCTGGCGTCATTTGCCCTTCGACAAGCCAGACAATTTTGCACTGCTGGGTTCTGATTCGATCATGCAGCTGTGGCACGACCTGACGGGGACCCTGGCAGCGGCGGCAGTAGGGCTCGTGAGCGTGTTCATGGTGGTAGGCGGAATCGTGATCATGAACATCATGCTGGCGAGCGTGACAGAGCGCACGCGCGAGATCGGAATCCGGCGATCGCTGGGCGCGCGCAAGAAACACATTTTGTTCCAGTTCATGACGGAGTCTTCCGTATTGGCGGCGACCGGGGGAATGATCGGAGTGCTTTTTGCGTACGGACTGGTGTTGCTTGGGCGCGCAAGCACTTCCATTCCCATGGAGATGCAGACCGGCGCCGTCATTACATCGCTGGTTATTTCCACGCTGGTTGGTTTGTTCTTTGGAATTTTTCCCGCCATGCGCGCGGCGAAGTTGGATCCGATTGAAGCGCTGCGGGCAGACGGGTAGGGCGCAATGGCACAAGCACACGGCGAAAACCTGAAGCAGGCGATGGATACGCTGCGTTCGCACAAGCTGCGCAGCTCTCTGACGGTTTTTGGAGTCGTGCTCGGCGTGAGCGTGATCATGCTGGTCGCTGCGCTCATCACCGGCTTCGACGTAAAAGTGCAGGAGATGGTAAAGCAGTTCGGCGCGGACACGGCGTTCGTTTCCAAATGGGATCAGGGCATGCACGGCGGCGACCGGCCGCTCGAGGAGCGGCAACGCAAGCCATTGACGCTTGAAGATGGGAAGGCGCTTCGGGAATTGTGTCCTGCGGTCAAGAACGTGACCGTTTTCCTGCAAACGAACTGGCAGCAATCGCACACCGTGCGCACGAAGGCCGGCGAAGTGACGGCGATTGATTTTCGCGGCGTGCAGCCGAATTTCGGGCAGGTGTACGCGAACGCAGCGACGCTTGAAGGAAGATTTTTGGCGGACGGCGACGACCAGCACAGAGAAAAAGTGGTGATGCTTGGGGAGAACGTAGCTCCGGTGCTCTTCCCTGAGGGCCATCCCATCGGGAAAGACGTATTCATTGACGGCTCGGCATTCACTGTCGTGGGTGTGGTGGAAAAGCCGAAAGGCGGATTTGGCGGCGGCGATGAAGACCGGCGCGTGCTGATTCCCTACAACACATTCGTGAAGATTTATCCCGCAGCGGATGAAGTGAATATGCGGTTCCAAGCGTATCCCGGACTGCTGGATCAGTCCGTGGACCAGGCGGAAGAAGTTTTGCGGCGGCGGCGGAACGTTGCACAAGGCGGGAAAGATAATTTTTCGATTCGCACGGCCGCGCAGGAAGTGGAAGAGTTCCACAGCATCATGTTGATGGTGTACGTGGCGACGATGGTGCTGAGCGCGATCGGGCTGCTGATCGGCGGCGTGGGCGTGATGAACATCATGCTGGTGAGCGTAACGGAGCGCACGCGTGAAATAGGAATTCGCAAGGCGATTGGCGCGCGTAGCGGAGACATCACCTGGCAGTTCCTGCTGGAAGCGATGACCCTGACTGGGGCGGGCGGAGTGCTGGCGCTGGTGCTGGTAAATGGATTGGTGTTTCTGATCCGGGTGACGATTGGCTGGTCGGGCATTGTGCCCATTTGGGCGGCAGCGACCGGAATCGTGGTAAGTGTATCGATTGGATTGATATTCGGCGTGTGGCCGGCGATGAAGGCGTCCAAGCTTGACCCGGTGGAAGCGCTGCGGTACGAGTAAGAAGTCCCCCTTTTTTCTCCTTTGCAAGAATCCGTTGTGCAAGCGGCTGCGGTCGGGGCTTTGGTTTACCCGGAGAATTCTCTCGGGGTAAACCATAACACCCCCACCCCCTCGACTCCGCTCGGGGTAAAGAGCGGCCCCTACAGCAGCGGATGCACATGAAGCATTTGGGAGGCGGGTTCGGTTGAGAGCGGCGTATAATTCGGCGCGGCGGGACGAAGGCGATGGATCAAAACGAATTTGAAAGGCTGTGCCGGGCGCGGCGGATGCTGGTGGAGCTGGGAGAAGAGGCGCGGCCGTTGCGGGAGATTGCACGGGAGGCGGGGATTTCGCCGTTTCATTTCATACGGCAGTTTGAGGCGTTGTTTGGCGTGACGCCGCATCAGATGCGGATTCGAGCGCGGCTCGACCTCGCCAAGGTTCTCCTTGCAGCTGGAGAAAAATCAGTGACGGAAGTCTGCATGGAAGTAGGGATGTCCAGTCTGGGGAGTTTCAGCGATTTGTTCCTACGGCGCGTGGGCGTAGCGCCTTCGGCGTATCAACTGCGCGCGAGATCCATGATTGTGGTGCCCGGAATGCTGCCCGAGAAACTGTTTCCGGGATGCTTGGGCATGATGGGGCAATTGCCAGCGAGTGCATTTCGCAATTTTGAAGAAGCGCGACAGGCCTAAACTCTCCTAGAATTCCCACCTCAGACCCCAAGAGATGTTTGGAGGGAGATACCGTGCGAATCAAACTGACCAGCATCATGGTGGAAGACCAAACGAAAGCGCTGAAGTTTTACACGGAAGTGCTGGGTTTCCAAAAGAAACACGAAATCCCGATGGGCGAGTTCCGATGGCTGACAGTGACTTCGCCGGAAGGACCGGACGATCTGGAGCTGTCGCTGGAGCCGAATGCGAATCCGTCGGGGAAGTCGTTTCAGGAAGCGATGTTTGCGCAGGGGATACCGCTGGCGGCGTTCGAAGTGGCGGACATGGCGAAGGAATACGCGCGATTGAAGGGGCTGAAAGTAGTGTTCAAGGGCGAACCGGCGAAAATGGGGCCGGTATCCATCGCGGTATTTTCGGATACTTGCGGGAACTTGATTCAGCTGTATCAAAAGCTGTAGCTGCGGCACCGACGAAACCTCCTTGCATCTCTAACCCCGCGGATCGCAAAAGAACGGGAACATTTAGGTATGGGTGTGCGTAGATTCGGGTGGGTGGACGAATCAAACGAAGGGGTGTGCAATGAAGAGGATGGCGACAGCACTTCGAGCTGGGCTGGTGGCGCTGGGATTGACGGTTTTCAGCTTAGCGAGCGGGGCGCAAAGCGTGCCATCGCTCGGAAAGATTCAATCGCAGGAGGAGTTGGATAAGGCGATTACGGCGCTGGATAACGCGCTGTTTGACGCATATAACAGGTGCGACCTGGAAAAGTTCGCGAGCTTACTTGCGGAAGATGTGGAGTTCTATCACGACCAGGGCGGGGTGACGCTGGGAAAGGTGGCGTTGACCGACAGCGTGAAGAAGAATATTTGCGGAAAAGTGACTCGGGAGCTTGTACCCGGAAGTTTAGAGGTGTTCTATATGAAGGGGTACGGAGCGATTGAGATGGGGGTGCATCGGTTCCATCATCCGGGGCACGAGGATACGGAGGCAGTGGGAGAAGCAAGATTCGTCCATCTGTGGCAGTACAAAGACGGGGCGTGGAGGGTAACGCGGGTGCTGAGCTACGATCACCACGCCATGCAAAAATGAAGCGTCCCGCGACCATCAGACGAAGGGAAGAGCGGGAGCGTCAGAACAGGCGAAGTCTTGCCATGCCTCTTCTGTGGAGAAATTGGTCGAGAGAGAATGGAATGCGATTTTTGGTGAACGAATAAGGAGTGGATCCCATGAACAAATACTCTTATCTACGGTCGGTTTGGAATTTGTCCCGCATGGCTTTTGCCGGGTCGGCGTTGTTGCTGGTGTGCGGAGGCTTCGTTCAGGCGCAGGAAAAGCGGACGGTGTTCACAGAGGATAATTTTCACTGGCAAGCGAAACTGCCGGCCGGGCAGACGCTGGAGATCATCGGGCGCAATGGAGATATTGACGCGAATGGTGCGGCGGACGAGTCGGCTCAGGTGGATGCTACGAAGCGAAGCCATGGCGAGGACGCCAAGGAAGCATTTATCGAGGTAGTGGAATATTCCGACGGAGTCACGATTTGCGCCGTGTACGCGCGGAATGTTGCGCCGGGGCGGTGTCATCGAGGCGGCGTGGACTCCGAGTCCGGCAATTTCTGGCACAACTCGCGCGCAAAGATAACGTTTTCGGTGAAGGTGCCGCGTGGCGTGATTTTGAAGGCGGAAACGACAAACGGCGGCATTCGCGGGAGAGATTTGAACAGCGTGGTGGAAGCCAGCACGACGAACGGCAGCGTGGATGTTTCGACCAGCGAATGGGCTTCTGGCCGCACGACGAATGGGCATGTGGACGTCACGATGGGCAAGGCCGATTGGAAGGGCGAACTGGAGCTGGCGACGACAAATGGTGGAATTACGGTATCGCTGCCGGGGTCCGCGCAATTTCAGGTTAGGGCGGCGACTACCAACGGGAATATTCATACGGACTTTCCCATCACCGTGCTGGGAACTTTCGGTACGAAGAATGTTTCCGGCACGGTGGGTTCGGGCGGGCGCGATCTGAAACTGGCGACTACAAATGGCGGAATTGAAGTGAAGAAGTCCGGAGCTTAGTTACGCCGAGCGGAGAAGACGAGCAGCGCGGTCGCGTAGAGAAGACTGTTGAACCGGCGCGGCCTGTTGTACGGGTACGTGGCGCCGGGCCAGTGGATAAAGCGCTTCAGCCAGAGCATCGCCAGTCGCCGGGCGCAAAACGGGATCCTTTGACAGGCACTTCATAACGATTTCATCCAAAGCGTGAGGAACGGTGGAATTGCGGTGCGACGGTGGCAGCGGCGCAGAAGAAAGAACACGCGTGCACACTGCCTGAATGGATTCGGCGTGGAACGGGCTCTCACCCGTCAGCATTTCGTAAAGCACGCCACCCAAAGAGAAAATATCGGAGCGCGAATCTTGCGGGCGGCCCATGATCTGTTCCGGGCACCAATATGCCGGAGTACCCAGGAGTTGACCGCCTCCCGAGTCGCGGTGCGCAACGCGGGCCATGCCAAAGTCTGAAAGCTTCACGCGGTGTTCCGCGTTGATCAGGATGTTCGCGGGCTTTACGTCGCCGTGAATTACGCCCTTACGATGCGCCACGTTGAGCGCGCCGGCGATGTCCCCTACCCAGGCGCAAGCACGCGGGAAAGGAACAGTGCCCTTTTCTAGGACGCGGTCGAGCGGCTGACCGTCCACAAATTCCATGACGAGATAAGGCGTCTGCGAGGGCTCGTCAATGCCCATATCGTGCAGAGCGAGAATGCAAGGGTGAGAAATCTGCCCGATGACGCGAGCTTCCTGAAAGAAGCGATCGCGCGCCGCGCCGGTGGCAATTTCTTTGGGGAAAATCTTGAGGGCGACGATGCGGCCGATGAGCGGGTCATGCGCGCGGACTACACGGCTGAAAGCGCCCGCGCCTACAGTGTCGAGAATTTCGTAACGACCGACTTTCACGTTCAAGGCCTTTCCGCGAGAGATGTCCGCAATGATGATTTTGGAGAAATGGCTGTCGGAAAGGAATGAATCGCAAGTCCCGAATTTGGACGTACGGACGTACTAGGACGGAGTTGCCTGTAACTATAAGAAAAATATAAGGTTACGAGCATGCTGCGTTGCAAAGGCGATTTAGTACAGGTGGCGGGCCGAAGTTTCCTATTCCGTATAAAACATGAGGAGAACGCCAAGGGCGATCATCAGAAGCGGCCAAATGCGTTGGAAAACGCGCCGGGCGGGGACGGAAGCGTCCGAAAGACCCTTCGAAATCCCGATACATGCGCCGATGGCAGCGTAAGAGAAATGCTGCATTTGGATACGATGCATGGCCGTCATGGCGTCTTTACCGTGCATGCCGGCGTCATGTACGTGGAAGAGCAACATCGTGGAGCCTAGAACAGCGAGCACGGGGAAAACCCAGGCGCTCCAAGCGGCGCGCAGGCTGCCCTTCGCGCGGCGTAATTCGATGAGCCCTAATCCGAGAAGAATGAGCGCAAAAGTTTTGTGTTGCAGGACTTCGAGATTACCGGTGACGCCCGTCCACCAGTTTTTCGGGCCGAAAGGCCAGAGCTCCGTATCGCTGAAGACGAAAACGAAAATTCCAGAAAGAAGAAAACAGAGAGGCCACGCGTAGCGAACCGCGGGCCAGCGTTTGCGGAAGCGCGATTCGGTGAGAATGAAGAGTCCGGCAAGAACGACGAAAAGTCCCGCGAGATGATGATTGAATTCGCTTTCCTTTTTGTCCGCGAGGAGTTTGGCTTGGGCAGCAGGATCCGGGTTGTCATCCATGGGCATGGACATGCCGGCGTGATCGTGGTGAGCAGGGGGATTTTGCGCGAAGGAGATTGTGGAAGGGAGACCGAAAAAAATCATGGACAACAAAAGAAACAAGGAAAACGGAATGCGAGGTTTTGAAAATACTTCAATCACGCTGGCGACCTCCGCGAGAAGCATGCTTGGCGCCAGGTGGCGCTCGAAAAGTTTGATTCAACAGAGAGTCCGAAAGCTACATTTTGTTTCCGAAAGGAGCGAGGGCGGGGGCTGTTTTGAGCTTTGCGGGAAAATCGTTGATGAATGATTTCATCGCCGGGTGCCAAAAGCCGTTGAAACCGAAGAAATACATTTCCTTGATGGCTTGATCGGAAAGCCAGCCATCATGCGCCATTCGATAGGTAGCAACAAAAATTCCAGTTCGATCATGGCCAAAGCGGCAGTGGACAAAAATCTTTTCGTGTTGATCTTTGAAAAGAGAAAGAAATTGGGCGACTTGGTCGTTGGATGGAGGAGCCCAGCCGCTGATGGGAATGTTGACGAAGCGAATGCTGAGCGCTTCGGCTTGTTTACGCTCCCAGGCAATTTTGTCGGAATCTTCGCCGCGAAGGTCAACGATGGTAGTGATGCCGAGAGTTTTGAGTTGTTGAAAGCCTTCGGAACGCGGTTGCGCGCCGCGAAAGAGAGAATCGTTTATTTTCCCGGCGTTGGGAACGCCGGGAAGTCTTAATTTTTGTCCATAGCGGGGAGGAGAAATAGTTGGAGAAGAATTTTTTTGGGCTTGCACGGAGAGCGGCGGAGAGGCGATGAGAACAAGAAAAAAGAGCGCAGGTGAGAGGGAAAATCTCATAGAAGATTGGATGCAAAGAGTTTAGCGCGCGAAGCGGGAGAAAAAAATATGCAGAGACGGGAATGGTGACGAGAGAAAAGGCACCACTAGATATAGACGTAGTACGAAAAAGTCATCCACATTTTGCGTTTTTCTCTTGACAGAATTTTTACATCCGCCGATACTGCGAATCCAGATTCGGGGGAACGTGGAAGCGCCAGACGGACCCAGTCGAGGCTGTGACAGGTCCGTGTAATAAAACCCACGAAACCGGCCCGGGTTTTTAAACGAAAAACCGAGCGCGAAGTTGATGCTTCGCACTGGCTTTTGCGGAGCAGCGGACCTGCTGTGAGGCTGATTGCTGACAAGCGGCCAATGGCAGGGCATTGCTTTTGTCGTCCCAGAACGCTGAGGATGGCAAGATTTGTCGCGCCATTTTTTTCGCGGGCGGCTTCCACGCGAGACCAGAATCTCGGAAGGTTAGACGCGGTACGTACGTGATTGGGTGCAATTTTCCCTGCGCCTCGCAGGGGAGTAAAATAAAGGGGTTCCCCGCGTGACGGGAGCCCGGTACGCGGAGGGACGGATGGCAACAGTGAAGCCGGCGCTGCATGGAAAGACGCTCGAGACCAAGGCGGCCGCGGAAACCGCGGCAGGCATTCGAACAGGACTGGTCTTTGAGCGGTTCTTTACCGATGGCAAGATGTCGCCGTTCGACGCGATGGAATGGGAAAGGCGTCCGGCGCTCATCGGCAATGAAAAGGGCGTGACGATTTTCCGCCAGGATGACGTTGAAGTGCCGAAGAGCTGGTCGCAGACGGCGACCAACATCGTCGCCAGCAAATATTTCCACGGAAAACCTGGAACCAGTGACCGCGAAGGCTCAGTGCGCCAATTGATCGGGCGCGTGGTGAATACGATTGTGCGCTGGGGCGAGGCGGGTGGCTACTTTGCTGACAGCGCGTCGCGCGATGCATTTAAAGATGAGCTGGCGCATCTGCTCGTCGAGCAGAAGATGAGCTTCAATTCGCCGGTGTGGTTCAACGTGGGCGTGCAGCCGAAGCCGCAGTGCTCGGCGTGCTTCATCAATTCCGTGCAGGACAGCATGGAATCCATCATGGGCCTGACGCGAACAGAAGGGATGCTGTTCAAGTGGGGCTCGGGCACGGGCACGAACTTTTCGGCGCTACGCGGCAGCAAGGAGACGCTGAGCGGCGGCGGCATCGCGAGCGGCCCGGTGAGCTTCATGAAGGGCTTTGACGCATTTGCGGGTGTCATCAAGAGCGGCGGAAAGACGCGGCGCGCTGCGAAGATGGTGATTCTGAACATCGATCATCCGGATATCGTCGAGTTTATCGAATGCAAAATGAAGGAAGAGCGCAAGGCGCACGTGCTGATCGAGCAGGGCTACGACAGCGCGATTGACGGCGACGCGTACAGCTCGATCTTCTTCCAGAACGCGAATCATTCGGTGCGCGTGACGGACGACTTCATGCGCGCAGTTGAAGAAGACAAGGACTGGTGGACGAAGAACGTCAACGACGGGCAGCCGACCGAAAAGCTGCGCGCGCGCGATCTGATGCACAAGATTTCTGAATCCACCTGGCAGTGCGGTGACCCGGGCATGCAGTACGACACGACGGTCAATCGCTGGCACACCTGCAAGACTACGGCGCGCATCAACGCTTCGAATCCCTGCTCCGAGTACATGTTCCTGGACGACACCGCGTGTAACCTGGCTTCGTTGAACCTGATGAAGTATGTGAACACGAGCGGGCAGTTTGACGTGGATGGATTCCGGCACGCCGTGGACGTGACCATCACCGCGCAGGAAATCCTGGTGGACAACGCCAGCTATCCCACCGACAAAATTGCGAAGAATTCGCACGACTTTCGTCCGCTGGGCCTTGGCTACGCGAATCTTGGCGCGCTGCTGATGTCCATGGCGCGGCCGTACGATTCGGACGAAGGTCGCGACATGGCGGGCGCGCTCACCGCGCTGATGTGCGGCGAAGCGTACGCGCAATCCGCGCGTATCGCGGAGCGCATGGGTCCATTTCCGGGTTACGCGGCGAATCGCGAGCCGATGCTGGACGTGATTCGCATGCACCGCGAAGAGATCCGCGGCATTCAGCCGGATCACGTGCAGGCGGATCTCTACATGGCGGCGCAGGAATCGTGGGACACCGCGCTGGCGCACGGCGAAAAGCACGGCTACAAAAATTCGCAGGTCACCGTGCTCGCTCCAACCGGTACCATCGGCTTCATGATGGATTGCGATACCACCGGTATCGAACCGGATCTGGCGCTCGTGAAGTACAAGAAGCTAGTCGGCGGCGGCGTCATCAAGATCGTGAACAACACGGTGCCCTCCGCGCTGATGAAGCTTGGCTACACGCCGGAACAGACGAGCGAAATCGTTTCCTACATTGATAAAGAAGGAAAAGTCGAAGGCGCGCCACACTTCAAGGCGGAGCACCTGCCCGTGTTCGATTGCTCTTTGGCACAGCCGGGCGGCCGTTCGATTTCCTGGACCGGCCACGTGAAGATGATGGCGGCGGCGCAGCCGTTCCTTTCAGGCGCAATCTCCAAGACCATCAACATGCCGGAAAATTCGACGATTGACGATATTTCGAACGCGTACATCGAATCGTGGAAGCTGGGGCTGAAAGCTGTCGCGGTCTATCGGGACAATTCGAAGCGTTCGCAGCCGCTGAACGCCAGCTCGAAAAAGGAAGAAAAGAAGACGGAAACTGCGACGGCGCAGGAATTGTTGCCGATGCAGCGCGAACTCTTTGCGCGTATGCAGCGGGAAAAAATGCCGGTGGAACGTACGTCCATCACGCACAAATTCAGCGTGGGCGGCCACGAGGGCTATATCACGGTTGGCATGTACGAAGACGGCCGGCCAGGCGAGGTCTTCATCAAGATGTCCAAGGAAGGCTCCACGCTTTCCGGCGTGATGGATGGCCTGGCGCTGACCATTTCGCTTGGCCTGCAGTATGGCGTGCCAATCAAGGTTTTCGTGGACAAGCTGGTGAACACGCGCTTTGAACCGAGCGGCATCACCGCCAACCCAAATATTCGCTTCGTTTCCTCCGTACTGGATTACATCGCACGCTGGATGGGCGGGCGGTTCGTTTCCACGGATTACTTGAAGCTGAACGGCTCCGCTCCCGTGGAAGCTGGCGCGATGGGTACCGCAATGGCGCCACCCCTTGGTGTGACTGCTAGGACCATGCCTCCGGCAATCAAGCCGGCAAGCGTGAGTTCGAATTCGATGAGCAACGCGCACGAAGGCGCCCCGACCTGCAGCGAATGCGGCATGTTGATGGTGCCAAACGGCGCTTGCTACAAATGCGAAAACTGCGGGAGCACGAGCGGATGCAGTTAAACCAGTGAGGAAAAAGGAGACGCGAGCGACTCAATGAGCGCACACGCAACGCGCACAGCACTGGCTGCCACCCCGGTTCCCGTTGCACAAAAAACGCGCGGGTTTTTACGCATCGTTCGGCATGGCGCCGGCCCCGCTTCAATCTACGTCATCACCTATCACAAGCTAAACGTGCACGGCGCGGCGCCGAAGCCCGTCCTGGCGGAAGGCGCGGAAGCGCTGATTGATCTGCTGGAGAGAATCGGCGTGGACTTCCGCGTGGAACAAGTGCGCGGCGCTTTGGAAGATATCCTGCGCTTTGGCTCCGCCAACATTCCGGATTTGTGGCTCAGCGATGAAGAAATGGTGGAAAAGGGACTGGTCGAGGCCTAGAACACAATTCTCGATCGAACTTGAAGGGCCGGAGCGATGCTCGTCCGGCCTTTTGCACTGTTTGGCAAGAATGCAACTGCTGGAGAATCGTTAGGCAGAGGCGACGGTCTGGCCGCGACTTCGAAGATGCTGAATTTTTCGCCAAGTCACACGAGAAGGATAGTAGAGAAGCAGAGCCCAAAAGGCGATGGGCAATCCATACTCCAGCAATGTGGCGAAAACAATGGCGATGCTGGAAAGTGTGGCGCTCAACCCTTCGAATGCTCAGGAAAAGTTCCCACGAGACAAATGTGGCAAGCGTGGTGGTGGCGCTAGTGTGACCGCGGGCGGAGTGGCGGTCGGGCGGCGAGTGCTCTTGGACGCATACGCAGGCGCGGACCAATCGGCGGCGGCACGGCTTGCAGTGAGCAGCCGCAACTTGGGCAGAACTCCAGGCCCGCGTTGGGGCCGGAAAGATGAGCGCGGAGCCAGTGCCCGCGAGCAGAACACTGCGGATTGATGCATTGCACGGTCCAACCGGGCAGATATTGCATGCGCGTGTTCTCCATTTTGCCGCCTTTCCCCGCAAGGGGTCCCCTGGCGGCTTGATGAACTTCAATGGCGCGCATTGTGCTGCCGCTCGTCTGTGGTGTCAAGAGAAAACGCTACAAGATATGGGGGTGCGGTTGCGGTCCTACCGCGCGGGACGTAAGATGGCAGACCAAGGAACGCGCCACCTGCAAAGCCCAAATAACGCACGGAGGAATTCATGGCCAACGTGGAATTCAGTTTCGGCGGAGGGAAGCCTGTCATGCCAAATCTTGGCGCATTGAAATCGAGGTTTCTGACGATTGTGGGTGTGGTGGTACTGCTCATTCTGTTGTTGACGTCCACTACGTCCATTCCCACGGGCCACGTCGGCGTCTTAACGCTGTTCGGCAGAGTTACCGGCGACGTATTGCCGGAGGGAATCCACCTCATCAATCCCTTGAAATCCGTGGAGAAGATGTCCATTCAGACGCAATCCCGCAAGGAAAGCGCGAACGTGCCATCTAAAGAAGGATTGATCCTTTCGCTCGATACGTCGCTACTCTTTCGCCTGGACAAGGACAAAGCGGCGCAAGTATTCCAGACCGTGGGCAGCGATTACGCGGAAAGGGTTGTTGAACCGGAGCTTCGCTCGGCCATCCGGGGAGCTACCTCTGCGCATTCTTCGAACGACCTTTACACAAATGGCCGCGAAATCGTGCAGCAGCAGATCGAAAGCGATTTGCGCACGCAATTGACGCCACGTGGTGTGATTGTCGAAGCCGTTCTTCTGCGCGATGTGCAACTGCCTGCTCTGCTGAAAGCCTCCATTGAAGCCAAGCAACAAGCAGAACAGGACGCGCTTCGTATGAACTTCATTCTGCAAAAGGAAAGGCAGGAGGCTGAACGCAAGAGCATCGAAGCAAAAGGCATCTCCGATTTTCAGAAAATCGTGGCACAGGGGATCAGCCCGCAATTGCTCGAATGGAAGGGAATCGAAGCGACAGAGAAACTCGCGGCGAGTCCAAATACAAAGATTGTAGTCATTGGCAACACGAAGAATGGATTGCCGCTGGTGCTGGAGCCGAAGTAGAGAAGCGCCGCTCTTTGGCGGTTCTTGTGCAATCTAATTCTTGGGAGGTTCGATCGGTTTACCTGTGTCCGGAGAAATACCTGCCTTCAGCAGTAGTTCTGCCACTTGCTTCTTGAGATCCTCGAGCGAAACCTGTTTGTCACCGATCATTTTTTGCAGTTCGTCGAGCTTTGCTTTGCCATCTGCGTCGCGCGTGTAATCTGGATTCGAATAGTACGAATCGGAATCGAGCGCCAGCTCGCGCTTCAGTACATCGAGTTCGGCTTGCAGCTGCGCGAGCATTTCCTTTGCTTTCGCCGCTTCCGCGGATTGTTCTTTCTTCTCTCCAGCGCTAAGAGCAGGTTGTGCCGGAGCACTGGTGGAGGCAGCTGAATCCGCTGCTTTTGCGGGGGCGGCCGGGAGAGCTGCAGCAGCCTCGGTGGACCTAGCAGGAGCCGAGGTGATTACAGTGCCTGCGGGCGGTGTGGCCCCGGTATCTGCAGACGCTGGACGCAAACTAATCGTGTCGTTCGTGATTACGCGGGTGTCCTTCGCGGAATTTTTCTTTTGCTCTTTTGCTTTTCGGGCGGCTTCCGCAACGGAGGACGCCGTATTGTCCTGCGATTGCGCTCGCAAAGCCGAAGGCAGGGCTCCGATGGCTAGCAGAGCCGCAATCGAGCAAATCCAAAGCGTTCGCGTGTTATAGAAACTAGGTGTTTTCATGGTTGTTCTCTGGTTAGGCTGAAACTGCAGGATACGCCCCGGGCGTGCGGCGCGCAATCACCCGAAAGGTCAGGTCTACTTATGAATTAAGGGGAGCAACGAGAGCCATTTCTGGTGATTCCGAGTCTCCGGTCATACTTGTTTGGGGCCATTGCAACCGGGATAATCCGCCTTTGAGAAAATCGCCGACGCGAGTTCTTCCTCGATTGCTTGTCCTATCTCTTGCGCTTTTCTTTTACTTCCCGTTTATCTCTCCTCTTCAAACTTACGCGCAAGAAACAACGGTTTCTCCCACTCCCAAGACAGATCAGGGCGCCGCTTACGTTTTTCACCGAACCGGGCACCACAAGCTCGAACGCTGGACGTCCATCATCCATATCAGTGCAACGACCGCGGGGGTTGTACACAACTACTCGTTAAAAACCGCACATCCTCCGCCAACTACCACTCCTTAGCTTCCTTCGCTGCCTGGCTGCTTTCCCATCTCGATTTCGCGCATCTAATAGAGCGTGCCTTCGAGCTCGCACTGGCAGCTCGAATCACTAAAGTTGCAGGCCATTCTTATGTGCTGCATACTCGCGGCACGTTCTGGAGTTGGCGGCTCTGGCCGCAAGGCCTGATTAAATTAAAGAAGAGGGGGATCGTATGAGGGAGGGCGGCTGTACCAGCCGTTTCTTTCTATCTGTATTTTTTGGATGTGCTCTGGTTTTTTCCGGAGCGGCAACGCAGGCTGCGGGCGCAAATTCAGAAAGCAAATGCAAAGAAATTCTCGTCGCTCAGGAAAAACCCACGGTTGATCCGCCAACCACACAGAGCGCTGAGCCTGCCAGCAATCCGCCAGTCATCCAGGCAAAAACGGAAACGGAACAGTACACGCTGTCCCACGAGCGCTACGAAAAGGCGGTTGCCTATTCGCGCGCGGGTTACACGTTGTATTTCATTTCAATCGTTTTGGGCCTGAGTATCGTTTGGCTCTTCCTCCGGTTTGGTATCGCTACCAAAATCCGCGATTTCGCGGAACGCCTCACGGAAAAGCGCTTCCTGCAGGGACTCGTCTTCCTTCCCATCCTGCTTTTTTCGGTAGCCTTGTTCGAATTGCCCGTGCATCTCTACTGGCACTCGCTTTCGCTCCGTTATCAGCAATCCGTTCAAGGCTGGAACTCTTGGTTTCTTGACTGGTTCAAGGAAGAGGCGTTACTCGTGGGAGTCTCGCTTGTACTTGGATTGCTTCTTTTCTTCCTGATTCGTAAAAGCCCGCGGCGTTGGTGGCTCCTTTTCTGGCTCTGCGCTCTGCCCATCTTGTTTTTCGTGTTTTTCATCAGTCCGTGGTTCATTGACCCGCTCTTCCACAAATTCGAGCCGCTAGACAAAACAAATCCCGAGCTTGTCACCGCGATCGAAAAAGTCACGCAGCGCGCGGGCTTGTCCATTCCGCGGGACAAAATGTTCTTAATGCGCGCAAGCGAAAAAACAAATCAGATTAACGCCTACGTGACTGGCATCGGCGCCTCGAAGCGCGTCGTGGTCTGGGATAACACCATCAACAAAACCACACAGGATGAAACACTTTTCATCTTCGGTCACGAAGCCGGGCATTACGTTTTGGGCCACGTTCGTAACGGATTTTTGTTTCTTGCCGTTACGTTTCTCGTCGCGACATACGTGGGTTACCGGGCGTTGCACATCTTGCTGGAGAAATGGGGCGTTGCCTGGAAGATTTACGGTCCGCAAGACTGGGCGAGCCTCGCCGTTCTGCTGTTAATCTTTGAAGCGTTTGCCTTTCTAGGAACGCCAGTCGAATCGGCTTTTTCCCGAATGCAAGAACATAACGCGGACGTTTTTGGTCTGGAGGTAATCCATGGCATCGTTCCGAACTCGGGCGAAGTCGCCGCACACGCATTTCAGGTGTTAGGCCAGGAGGACTTGTCGGATCCCAACCCGCCGCCCTTTGTAACCTTCTGGCTCTACGGGCACCCACCGCTCGCGGACCGCCTCGTCTTTGTGCACACCTACGATCCCTGGTCAAAAGGTCAATCACCACGCTATGTGAAGTGAGCTACTAGTTGCCGCGTTTGCGAGCGCCATGCCGCCGGGCAAATGCCGCCACTTTGTGTCGATTGCCGCAGAGCGACATCGAGCACCAGCGTCTGCGGTGCGTGCGGGAATTGTCGTAGAAAAAAAGACTGCAAGCAGGGTTCGCGCAGAGCCGCAAACGGGTCTCTTCTCCCTCCGTAACAAGTTCCGCCGCCGACCTCGCGACCGCGGCCAGGAGCCAATCGAGGCCGCCTTCTCGCGCAATATACTCGATTCGCCAGGTGCGCGAAGCCTCGACCAGTTCATCGTGGCCCTCCGTCACGCGCAGCACCTCATTGATGGGTTCCACGGATTCGCGCGGAATTCGCTGCTTGCGGGCTAATGCGTCGAATGTCGCTCGTAGAGCGTCGCGCAGCCGTTTCGCGCGGTTGAGCAGGTCGAATGCCGCTCGTGTGTCCGTTTCGGTTAAGACTAAAAGCTCCTCTGCGCGTTCCAGGGAGACGATCCGTGTCGCCTTTAAAAACCCGATTAGCTCTTCCCAACTCAGACTATTGGAGGGGCCAGAGGCGGGTCGTGAAGGCAAATTGGCAAAATCGATGGCGAGCCGCCCGCCAACCAGCGCAATCCCTAGGACCAGGTCTGGCATGTCCGCCTTCTTCTGCAGTTTAGTGCGACGCGCCTCTAACCGGTTAAAGCTATTCGAGCGGTTAGACGACGTCAACCATTTTTTCCTTGCCGCATGGCCCTGTTTCTTCTTACCTTTCTGCGCATCCAATCGAAGAACACTATCGGTGACTAACCATGAAGCTGATTTCTTCCGTTCTCGCTGTTTTTGCAATATCGCTTTTGGCTCTTTTCGCCGTTCTGCACCATACCCGAACCACGCTTGCCGAACCAATGAATCCCAACCAGCCCGTTCGCCCTGTGATTGTCGAGCTCTTTACGTCGGAAGGCTGCTCCAGCTGCCCACCCGCGGATGCACTATTGGCCAAGCTTGATCAACAACAACATCTAGGCAACGCGGAAATCATCGCACTCGAAGAGCATGTGGACTACTGGGACCAACTCGGCTGGCGTGACCCGTTTTCTTCTGCTCAATGGACCCAGCGTCAGGAGGACTATGCGGCCTCTTTCAAAAACAATGGTGTGTACACGCCGCAAATGGTGGTGGACGGCCGCGCCGAATTCGTAGGCAGCTCAGAAAGCCAGGCTCGTTCTGCCATCGCGGACGCCGGACTTCAGCCGAAAGCGGATGTTGCGATTTCGGCTAAGGTAGCGGCACCATCGCAAGTTCAGATCAAAATTGACGTGAAAATGCTTCCCGCGCCGGCGCCGCGTGATGCGCAAGTTTGGCTCGCCGTTACGGAATCTGGACTTCATTCGAACGTGCTGCACGGGGAAAATGCCGGCGAAGACTTGCATCATGCCGCAGTTGTGCGTAGTCTGCGCAAGGTTGGAGACGCGAAGACGAGCCAGGAATCTTCGTATTCCGCCGAGCAAGAAGTACGGCTCGATACCGGCTGGAAACGGGATAATCTGAAATTTGTCGTGTTCGTGCAGGATCCAAAATCACGGCGCATTTTGGGCGCTGCTTCGGTGCACATGGTGCAATAAGCCCACGCTCCGAATCAGACCGGGAGCGACATGGATTTTTCAGCGGCGCCACAGCGGCAAGATGGAAGTGCTAAGGAAGTTCCACTCCTAAATCAGCCACCCCCGGTTTCCCCCAATCCCATTCTCTACAACAGCACCGGTGAAATTCGTTCCGGCTGGCGCATTCTCACCTACTTCTCTGTGGTTTTCTTCCTCTATGCGTTGGAGTTTGTCGCTGTCGCGTTTTTCCTCCAGCGCAACCTCAGTGTGATTTTCAAGATCATTCTCGACGAATCGATGATGTTTCTAGCCGCATTCGGCGGGGCGCTCGTCATGTCACGGCTTGAATGCAGGGCAAGCGCACTCTACGGTTTGCCTCTGCGCTCCGCGTCCGGAAAGCAATTTTGCCAGGGAATGTTTCTGGGTTTCTGCGAAGTCAGTTTTCTCGTGGGCGCAATGAAGTTGTTCGGCAGCTATTCCTTTGGCAGCTTGTCGTTTCACGGCGCAAAAATTGTCCAATGGGCGCTGTTGTGGATTGTCGCTTCGATCCTCATCGCTTTGGCTGAAGAGTTCCTCTTTCGCGGTTATGTGCAATATACGTTGGCTCAAGGTATCGGCTACTGGCCCGCGGCGGTGATACTTTCCCTTTTCTTCGGCTTAGTACACCGGACAAATCCTGGCGAGAACTGGTTCGGCGTTGCCAACATTGTCTTCACAGGATTATTGTGGGCGTTCACGCTGCGGCGTACCGGCTCTCTGTGGCTGGCCGTTGGGTGGCATGCCACGTTCGATTTTGGCGAAAGTTTTCTGTACTCCGTCCCGAATAGCGGCGGAGTTTTCGAAGGTCATCTATCGAATGCCACGATTGCTCACGGTCGCACTTGGCTCACAGGCGGTGATGTAGGCCCGGAAGCAAGCGTCCTCGCCTTTGTTACTCTCGCAATCGGAGCCATCTTCGTTCATTTTTGGTTTCCGGCAGAACCAAAAACGCGAAATTGACTTGTCGCGTCTTCGCCGTCAGTCGACGAGCTCAGACGCGAAAACGAGCCGTACTCCCTTCGCGCGCGCCGTGGGCAAAAACTCCCGCAATGCTTTCAGCGTCTCCGGATGCGGATGCCCGATGGCGATAGCGGCTTTCTTTTCTTTCGCCCCGCGCAACGCAAACTCCAGTTGTTTGCGAATCGCGGCCGCGTCTTGCACATCATCGAGAAAAGGCACGTTGCGAAACGCAGCAGGAACGCCGTCCCGTTTCGCCGCGTCAAACGCCACGGTCGCTGCTGTCGTGCGGCTGTCCACGTAAAACAAATTCCAGTTTCGCAGCGCGGGCATTAACTTTCCCATGAGAACCGGATCGGATGTCGCTTGCGATCCTTGATGATTGTTCACTCCGACCGCGTTCGGCACGGACTCGATCATTTCTCCAACCATCGTTTGAACTTGCTGGCTTGTCATCCCAGGTTTCAACTCTTCCTTTTCCGGCGATTCGTTTGCAACGGACTGCATCGGCAGGTGCAGCATCACTTGATAACCTCGTTGCAGCGCTTCTTCCGCGATCTCCTTTGAATGCTCATGATTCGGCAAAATGGAAATAGTCAGCGGGCATTGCATTCCGAAAACCGTTTCCGCCGCCGGCCGGTCGCTTCCAAAGTCATCCAGAATGATCGCCAGCTTCGGCGCATCTTCGTTCAAGCCTTCGTTCTGCTCCCGTGGCTTGTGCACAAAGCGAATCTTCACGGACTGCGTCGTGCGGGAGCCAGAATGAAAGGAAATCGAAGTGTATTCTTCCTTGTCGTTTCTTTTTCCGGCTTGCAACTTGTGCCGCACCGCAACGCCTTCCAGTGCGCCGACCACGCTTTCCAATTCCTTTTTTTTGTCTGCGGCAGCAGCTTCCGTGAAGAGAGTTATTTCGAGCCAATCTGGTAGATTTGGCTCTTTCTGAGAGGCCTGCATTTTCATCCGTACGACCGTGCCCGCCGGCGTGGATTCCCTCGCGGCAGCCGCAAGTTCTCGTGTGATGATGTGAATAGCGGCCGCGTCAGGCTTCAAGGTGGGACGCGGCTTCTGGCAGGCGCATAGGAAAAGCAGCGCCAAAAAGAAGAAAGAACCAGTTCTTCGCCGGCTCAGTCTAGGATTTTTATGAGAATTTCCGCAGTTTAAGTAAGAAGACGCCGGCAGCGGCACAAAGAATTACGCCGCTTTCTTTGCCGGAGTCTTGAAGAGCTCGATGGCCTTCTTCAGCAGCGGATCATCGGGAGATAGCGGCTTAACCGGAGTTTGCGTTTGCGGCCCGGTCGTGGTCGTTGTGGCGTCGCCATCATCGCTGCCATCGCTGTTATCGGCCGCTGACGCGCGGACCACTTCTGAAGGAACGACGCCTTCATCCAGAATCGATTTTCCGCTTGCGTTGTAATAGTTCGCGACCGTCAAAATCAGCGCCGCGCCATCATCGAGCGTGATCAGTTTTTGCTCGGAGGCTAGTCCAAACGTGCGCTCGCCGATCAACTCGCCGCGCTTGCTCATTTCCAGGGCAGAAGCCAGCACTTCCGCTGCTCCGGAAGTTGTCCCATCCATCAAGATCGAAACAGGCCCTTTCCAGGCGACCTTGCTTGGCTCTGCGGAAAATACCTGAGGTGAAACCGTTTGGCCGCGCAGTGTAGCGAGCGGGCCGCTCGTTACAAACAAGCGCGCCGTGGCTATTCCTTCCGATACTGGTCCTCGTCCGCAATTCCGCAAATCCAAAACTATTTTATGAACGCCCTGTTTTTCAGCCTCCGCCAGCCGCGCGCGCAACTCCTCTGCGCGCCCCGCTTCCAGCGTCGGAATTCGAAACGCGACAACATCGGAATCTACTTTCTGCACTTGCAGTTTCGCCGGCATCAATTTTTCGCGAACCAGATCCACAGATTCCGGTTCCGCTTTGCCGCTTCGAATCACGCCAACCTTTATGCTCGTCCCCGGCTGCCCGCGAAGCAGATTCAGCGCCTGCCCTACCGACATTTCCCGCGTCGTGAACCCGGCAACCGATTCCAGAAAATCTCCGCTGCGGATACCCGCTTTTTCCGCGGGACTCTCGGGCACGACGGAAACCGCAACGATGTAGCCGGAGCGCTTGCTCATCGTCAGCCCGGTCTCTGCTGTAGCGTTGCTTGCGAGTTTTTGTTTGTATTCCGCGTACTCGCGCGGAGTCAGATAACTGGATTGCGGATCAAGCGATTCCAGCAATCCATGCAGCGAACCAGCGGTCACCAAGGGGATATTGGGGTCGTCCACATAGTCGTTCTGAATCTTTTGCAACACTTCGCCGTACACGGTCAGAGACTTGTACGCACGGTCATCCGGCGTCCTGCCGAGGACGTGGCCCAAACCCGCATAACAGAAGATGACTACGGAGATGGCTATGACCCCAATTCGAGCCGCTCGATTCATTTACGCACCATCCTTCGCGAATCTCTCCCAGTATAGCACTCCAAGTATTGGACGCAGAAGCTACGTTCAAAGGAAGCCTGTTTCAAACTGCAGCGGAGGCACAGTATCCGAACCACGCCTGATTCGAGAAGTGTTGCGCGATTACCACACCAGAACTCTTTGCGCACAAAACAAGTCATGTAACTAGCTGAAAACAAAGCACAAAATGGCTCCACTCTGGCCATCAATTTGCTAAAATAGGAGTGTATGTTCCAAACTACCATCCAGCGCGAAGTCAGCACGGAGGGTGTAGGCCTTCACACCGGTGTTTTCGGCCACGTGCGCCTGGTGCCCGCCCCTGCCGATACCGGTATCGTTTTCCGGCGTACGGACCTCGACAATTTCATCATCGAAGCACGCGGCAAAAACGTCGCCCGCGTTAGCTACGCGACCAGCTTGATGAAGCAGGGCGTTTTGCTTTCTACCACGGAGCACCTTCTGGCTGCGATCTATTCCTGTGGCATAGACAACGTCTTCATCAACATAGATTCCATCGAAGTGCCAATTCTGGATGGTTCCGCCGATCCCTTCATGCATATGTTGGAGCAGGCCGGTGTCCGGCGTTTGCGCAAGCGTCGCCGCTACTTGAAAGTTCTTAAGCCGCTCGAGGTGGTTGAAGACGGCCGCCGCATCGGCATTTATCCCGCCGACGAATTCTTGGTGAAATGCTTCGTGGATTTTCCGCATCCGCTGGTCGGACGTCAGGAAATTGAAATGAGTGTGAGCCAGGAAAGTTTTCGCCGTCTTCTGGCGCGCGCTCGCACGTTCTGTTTCGAGCGCGAAATAGAGCCGCTTCGCGCCATGGGCCTTATCCGTGGCGGTTCGCTCGAAAACGCAATCGTCCTCACGAACGACGGCGTAATGAACGGCCCGCTCCGCTTCGATGATGAATTTGGCCGCCACAAAGCGCTGGACCTGATCGGCGACTTAGCTCTTGTCGGGTTGCCTCTGTTGGCGCGCGTGGAAGCGCACAGAGCGGGCCACGCGTTACACACGCAGCTTGTCAGCCGTTTGCTTGAGGACACTTCTCTTTGGACGGTTACGACGGAAGACGGAATGCCAGCCGAGCATACTCACTGCGCTGCATCGCCGGAACAAGTTCCCGCCGCGGACTGAATTGCGATCCGCGCATTTCGACCCTCATCTGTTACTTACCCTTTGATACGGACGTGATAACATCTGCTGGTTGGAGACCGTCGCTGTGGTTACCGCACAAAATACCGCTATTTATGGTTCCAAGGACCCGCGCGAACTGCCGGTGTATTCATTGGCTGAAGCTGCAAGATATTTGAGAATGCCAGTTCCCACGCTCCGGTCATGGATTGCCGGCCGCAACTATCCTGTAAAGGCTGGATCGCATTTTTTCAAACCGACAATTCTTCTCCCCAGAGGAGAAAGAAGTCTTCTCTCCTTTGTCAATCTGGTTGAGGCGCATGTTTTGGATGCCATCCGGCGGCAGCACAACGTTTCGTTCTCGAAGGTTCGACAAGCGATCCAATTTCTTCGGAAAGAATTTGATTCCCAGCATCCGCTTGCAGACCATCGAATTGAAACCGACGGAAAGGACTTGTTTGTCGAGAAACTAGGAAAGCTCATTACTATCACTCGCGACGGACAATTGGCGATGAGAGAGATTTTGGACGCTCATCTTCGGAGAGTGGAATGGAGCAGAGACGGTCAGGCAGCCCGCCTGTATCCATTTACGAGGAAGCGAGACGCAAATGAGCCTCGGGTTATAGTGATTGATCCGAGGCGCTCTTTTGGGCGTCCCGTGCTGGTCGGTACTGGAATCCCCACTGCAATTGTGGCCGAGCGGTACAAAGCAGGGGAGACAGTTGATCAGCTTGCGGACGATTACGGGCGAGCGAGATTAGAGATAGAAGAAGCCATTCGCTGTGAGCTCTTCCTCGAAGCCGCCTGAGCGTCCGGTTTTTTTCATTGATCGGTCGCTTGGCAAAAATGTTATTTCGCAAGCTCTACGCAATGCCCATTGCGAAGTTAAAGTCCACGACGAATTGTTTCCACAGGACGCGCCTGATGAAGAATGGCTTCGCGAGGTTGGGCGAAACGGCTGGATAGTCTTAACCAAGGATAAGAATATCCGTTTCCGTGAACTCGAAAAGCAAGCACTAATTTCGAGTAAAGCCAGGGCATTCGTGCTGACCGCTCGTGACGTAACGGGTCCTGAGATGGCAGAGATATTTGTGAAAGCGCTGCCCAAGATGTTGAGAATTCTGGAACGAACACCGGGACCATTTTTGGCACGAGTCACCCGAGGCGGTCAAGTCGATCTGTTGGAGATAAGATCTCTCAACAAGACGCCTGGCAGGAAAAAGGGCAATACCCTCAGCTAAGTTCTGAGGGGATTTGCATGCAGCCCAGTTCGTTTCTAATGGGGTCGGCACGCATCACGTGCTGTGAGGTGGACTTTTCTGCCGGCTTTTCTCGCTGCTTGTCTTTTTCGGTCATCAAGCCTATTACAACGAGTCCAATCATCAGCACCATCGTGCCTATGCCAACCCAGCCCAGCACGATTCCCGCCGTCGCCATGCCATTACCATCGAGCGGTTTTTCGGAACGCTGAATCTCTCGCTTCGCCAAATAGCCGAAAACCAAAGCCAGAATCGACCCCAACCAGTATATCCACAAAATCCCCAGAACCAGGCTCGCGATTGCCATGCCGCTTGTCTGTCGTGCCAGCTGCGGAGGAAGCGTCGGATTGCCCGCAAATGCAGGTGGAGGCGGCACAAGCCAGTTCTGGCAGAAGCGGCATTTGATCGCTTCATCCTGAATTGCTTGCAGGCAAAAAGGGCAATTCTTCATGGGCGACTCATGTGTATGCCAATCGGCTCACTGAAGCGCCGGGCTGTCCGCGTCGGCAGGTCCCGTCTGGCTATACCTAATCACTCCGGTTTCGTCCACGAAGAAGTGCCGTATGCCTGTGGATGGAGTCTGCGGATCGGCATTCCATCCAAACGCCGCTTCGGGGGACCGCCCACTAAAACTGGAAGCGTGCGGAGTGAACGTGTACCCACTCTTGCTTCCGATTGCCAGCGAGCTGTCAATCGCATTTGCTCCGTTAGGACACGTCGAACCGTTTGGCCCGATGTCCGACAGCGAGTTTGTGAATCCAATCTTGGGGCAGGCACTCGAATAGCCAATTTCCGCTGTCACCAGCGTGCGCAACGAGCCGACTGCCGAAGCCTCGTTCGCCGCCATCCTCGCCTTAATAAGATTCGGGATCGCAATCGCCGCAATGATGAGAATGAACGGAAGTCCCGCAATCTGCACGTATCCGAGCACCATCCCTGCAATCGCCATCCCGTCGCCCTTAAGCCGGCCCGCGCTCTTCTTGATTTCACTCAGCCCAAGGTGCCCTAGCACAATCGCAATAATCGCGCCCACAAATGGCGCGATTACGTATGCTGAAATTCCGGCGATTAGGCTCCCTGTGGCTTTTCCGCTGGTTTGTGGCTCGCCGCCCGAAATCATCGGTTGGCCGGGCGTGGCCCCATGTTGCGCCTGTGGCGTTGCATAAACGTTGGCAGCGAGGTTCATGCGACACAGCGGGCAAACCACCGCGTCGTCCTGAATTGCTTCCGCACAGTACGGGCACTTCTTCATTGGCGCGACCCCTTCGAGGTAGTAACGGACCGTGGAACAGGCAACTTGTCGCGTGGACTCTACGGCAAAAACACTATGCCGTCTAGGGCACATTGGTCGGTAGCGCCGCGCTTCACCCAATTGTCAAACCTTCGGGGAGAGGTGAGAATATCTCAGCCATGCCGAACAAAGATGTTGTGATCGTGATACTCGCCGCAGGCAAGGGCACGCGGCTCAAATCTTCCCTCGCAAAAGTTTTGCATCCCGCGGGCGGCCGCTCGTTGGTGGAGAGTGTTGTGCGCGCTTGCTTGCCGCTTGCGCCGAAGAAAATCGTGGCCATTGTTGGCCATCACGCGGAACAGGTCACAGCCGTGGTCGAACCGCTCGGCGCGGAATCCCTTCTGCAGCAGCCACAAAACGGGACCGGCCATGCAGTGCTTGTTGCGAAGCGTGCGATTGGCAATGCCAAAATTGCCGTCGTACTTCCAGGCGATGCCCCTCTTATTCGCACAGAGACTTTGAGATCCCTCATCGTTACGCACCGCTCCGGCAAGGCGGCCGCGACAATTCTTTCTGCTGTCGTTTCCGATCCTTCCGGTTATGGCCGTATCCTGCGCAAATCGGAAAACAATGTTGCGGCTATCGTCGAAGATTCACTGCTCACGGCGGAACAGCGCGAACTCAACGAAATCAATTCCAGCATCTACTGCTTTTCGGTGGATAAGCTCTGGCCCGCGCTCGCGCAAGTGAAAACGCACAACAAACATCGCGAAATTTATCTGACGGACGTCATCGCAGTTCTTGCTTCAAAAGGGGAGACCGTTTTCGCGCAAGTCGCGCCCGACCCACGTGAGGTTCTCGGTTGCAATACGCGCGCCGATCTCGCCGAAGTAGACCGCATCTTCCGCGAACACAAACGCGAAGAACTCATGTCTGCCGGTGTGACGATCCAGCTTCCAGAAACGGTTCTCGTCGGGCCGGAAGTTTCCGCCGGCGAAGACACCGTGCTCGAGCCATGCATTCAGCTATTGGGCAAAACGAAAATCGGGGAGCGCTGCACCATCCGCACTGGCAGCGTCCTGCACAACACGATTTTGGGCGACGGTGTTACCGTCGAACCGCATTGCGTCATCACGGAAAGTTACATTGAGGAGAACGCGATCGTTGGTCCGTTCGCGCGATTCCGCCCGGGCACGCATCTGAAAAAAGGCGCGCGCGTTGGCAACTTTGTCGAAATGAAAAAATCGGTTGTGGGCGAAGGCAGCAAAGTGCCGCACCTTAGCTACATCGGCGATGCGAAGCTCGGCTCTCATACGAATATCGGTGCGGGCACCATCACGTGCAATTACGACGGCGCGCACAAACATCCCACGACAATCGGAAACCGCGTTTTTGTCGGCAGCGATTCCGTGCTCGTCGCTCCCGTCAAAATCGGCGATGGGGCGTACATCGCCGCGGGTTCCACTATCACGGAAAATGTTCCGCCGAACGCGCTCAGCATCGCCCGTAGCCGCCAATCCACGAAACCCGGCTGGGCTGCAAAAAAACGCCGCGAACTTTCTTCATCCTCTCCACCAAAAAAATCCGCCAAAAGAAAATCGCGTGCGAAGAAATCTTCCTCCCACCGCAAACGCTGAGCGTCGCGCTCAATTCCCGTGCCATTGAACCATCCGCTGCGGGATGTTATCTTCCGCGGTACGTAAGCGCCCATATTCAGAATTCAGACCAAGGGAGTTCCCGTCCGTGGGCAACTGGACAAACTGGCTGCTGGTCATCATCGGTGTGCTCAGCGTTATCGCCGAGCTCGCCCTCGGCGTAATCACCGGCTTTGATCTCGCCCTCGTCGGCGGTTCGCTTGCCGTCGGTGGCGTGATTGGCCTCGCCGCCCGTTCTGAAACAATTGGATTGATTTCCGCGGCAGTGCTCGCGCTTGCCTATTTTCTTTTCTTTCGCAGTTGGCTGAAAAGCAAGCTGCAAGTGCAGGAACGCGCCAGCAACGTGGACGCGGTCGTCGGCAAAACAGGCGTCGTCACCAAACGCATCGCCCCGCGCGATTGCGGCCTCGTGAAAGTCGGCAGCGAAGAATGGCGCGCCGAACTTGCGCAAGCGGACGATTCGGCGCGGGAAATGGGCGCGGACGTGGTCATCGTCTCCGTCGAAGGCGTAACTCTTAAGGTGAGGTGAGGCGCATGGACTCAGGAGCATTCTTTGGCGTAGCGCTGCTGGTTATCCTTGTTTTCTGTTTGTTCCTCCTCGCAAAGTCCGCGCGCATCGTCCGCCAGTACGAAAAGGGCCTGGTCATGCGCCTCGGCAAGTTTCACGCGCTTGCTCCTTCCGGTTTGACCCTCATCATGCCGATTGTTGACGACCTCATTCGCGTGGATATGCGCGAACAGGTCATCACCGTCCCGCCACAAAAACTCATCACCAAAGATAACGTCACCGTGGAAGTGGACGCCGTCGTCTATTACAAGGTCGTTGATCCGATGAAGTCCCAGTTTGAAGTTCAGGATTTCGGCTACGCTTGCACCACGCTCGCGCAAACCAATCTGCGCAATCTTATCGGTGACCGCACGCTGGATGAAACGCTCGTCGCGCGCGACATGATTAATTCCAATCTGCGCCACGTTCTGGACGAAGCGACCAACAACTGGGGGGTCAAAGCCACGCGAGTGGAAGTTCAGAAGATCGAGCCGCCGCGCGATATCACGGACGCCATGTCTCGCCAGATGAAAGCGGAACGGGAAAAGCGCGCTGCCGTTCTCGAAGCGGAAGGCATCAAACAAAGCCAGATCCTGCAGTCCGAAGGCAAGAAGCAATCCGAAATTTTGAAGGCGGAAGGTGACGCGCAAGCCCGCATCACCCGCGCCAACGCGGAAGCCGAAGCCATCAAGATGGTTTCCACCGCCGCCGAAACGTATTTCAAAGAGCGCGCGGAAACAATGCGCCGCCTCGAAGTTCTGAACAACACGCTCGCGCAAAACACCAAGTACATCGTTCCGTCCAACTCCAGCCTCGTCAACGTCCTCGGCCTCGACAGCGCCGTCCAAGCCGCCGCCGATGCCGTCGCGCCCAAGCCTCCCGCGAAATAGCCATGAGCTGGACCGAAGATTGGCTTTGGCCGAAAGTTGATATTCGCCGCAAGGCGCAGAACGCCATTGAAGAAGGTTTTTGGGCTGCCTCCTTCGTCGCTGTTTTCGCTGCAGTCTGGGCGCTCATCGGTTTTCTTCGCGATTCCAGATTCTTCGATGTCGATCAGCTAAGCTTCGCAGTACTCTTTGCTGCGCTGGCCTTTGGCATCCGTCGCCGCTCCCGAATCGCAGCAATTTGTGCGCTTTGCCTTTACGTCTTCCAGCGAATTCTATTTTGGGGCGGCATCGGTCCTTATCAAGCCGTTTCCTTCCTTTTCGTTCTAGCGTTCATGAATTGCATCCGCGGCACATTTGCCTATCATAGGTTTCCGCCGCTGCCAGCTAACATCCCAAGTGTCGAACAAAGCTTTCGTGCGATCGCAAAAGCGGTTCCACCTGGTGACGCGCCGGACGATATCACTAAATCGTAGAGAACGATTCAAGGAACCTCCATGCCCGAACCACAAGCCAAGCCAGCCGCCCGGCTAAAATCAATCTCGCCGCAGTTTCCAGTTCCCGATGTCGTCGTCGCCGCCGAATACTATCGCGACAAGCTCGGCTTCAAAATCCTCGGCTATTTTCTCGACCCGCCCGTTTATTGCATCGTGGAACGCGATTCTGTGGAAATTCATTTGGGCAGGCTCGAACCTGATGCAACTTTCTCTCCGAATTCTTCCCGGCGCGACGGTGGACTCGATGCTTACATCTGGGTCACCGATGTGGACGCTCTGTACGCGGAGCTGAAAGAGCGAGGAGCAAACGTGATCGAGCCTCCAACCGTGCGCGTGTACAACTGCTACGAAATGGTCGTGAAGGACATTTACGGTTTCCGTCTCGCCTTCGCAATGGATTTTCAAAATCCCTGATTGCTCAGGCGCACGTTTCCACTCGGTCTGCGAGATGATTGAACCAGAGGAACGATCATGAGGAAGAAAATCATTGCATGGTCTCTGTTTCTCACATGCGTTCTCTTTCTTAGCCTTGCAGCTACTCCTTATTCGCGAAAGGCAGACGAAGCACTCATCACTCTGCGCCTCACGCTGGTCATTGTTCTTTCCATTCTCGTCGTGCGCGAACGCTGGCGGCGCCCTCATGAATCGCAGCCCAGTACAGCTTCAGGCGCATCCGACGTCGGTTCCACATTCCTGCATCGCTTCCGCCGCTGGTATCACGGCGAATAACGCAGCGTCTGTGCTAAAATATAGTTTCCCCGAATGCCCTTGGGAGACCCAACACGATGAAATTCGGAGTCGTAGTCTTTCCCGGCTCGAATTGCGATCACGACGCGTTTTACGCCATCGGCAATATCCTGCACAAGCAAGTCGAATTCATCTGGCACCAGTCGCAAGACCTCGCGAATTGCGACGCCATTATTCTGCCCGGCGGCTTTTCCTACGGCGACTACCTTCGCACTGGAGCCATAGCGCGCTTTTCGCCCGTCATGAAGTCTGTTGAAAAATTCGCCAAATCCGGCGGCATGGCCCTAGGCATCTGCAACGGTTTTCAAACGCTCTGCGAAGCCGGCCTTCTCCCCGGCGCCATGATGCGCAACTCTGGTCTGCGCTTCATCTGCCGCCACGTGAACATTCGCGTCGAACAAACTGACACGCCGTTCACCAACGCCGCGCGCAAGGGCCAAGTCCTCAAAGTCCCCATCGCACACTCCGACGGCAACTACACGGCCGACGAAGCCACACTCGCCGAACTCGAAAAGAATCATCAAATCCTTTTTCGCTACACGACACCCAATGGCTCTGACGATGCAGCGGGAAATCCCAACGGCTCGATGCACAACATCGCCGGCATCTGCAATCGCGAGCGCAATGTCGCCGGCCTCATGCCGCATCCTGAACGCGCCATGGAATCCGCGCTCGATTCCGCCGACGGCCTCGTCATCTTCAAGTCCATGGTCGAAGCCCTGGTTGGCGCCGCGAAAGCGACCGCTTGATGGCCACAGCAGCGACCGAAATCAAAGTCACTCCCGAAATCGCCGCCGAGCACGGCGTCACCGCCGAAGAGTACGCGCGCATCCAGAAAATTCTCGGTCGCGATCCAAATATCACTGAACTTGGCATTTTTTCCGTCATGTGGAGCGAACACTGCTCCTATAAGTCGAGCAAAGTCCACCTCAAGCGCCTACCCACGCGCGGCAAACTCGTCGTGCAGGGCCCGGGAGAAAACGCCGGCGTAGTGGACATCGGCGACGGCCTCGTCGCCGCATTCAAAATTGAATCGCACAATCACCCAAGCTACGTCGAACCTTTTCAGGGCGCGACCACCGGCGTAGGCGGCATCCTCCGCGACATTTTCACCATGGGCGCTCGCCCCATCGCCGTTCTCGATTCGCTCCGCTTCGGCTCCATCACCACAGAAGGCGACGTGGACGCGCGTTTCACTAACGCCACTAAAACCGATCCCGTCACCATCGCCGCCAATCGCCGCATTCTCGATGGCGTCATTCGCGGCGTCGGGCACTACGGCAACTGCTTCGGCGTCCCGACCGTCGGCGGCGAAGTCGGTTTCGAGCCTTGCTATTCGCAAAATCCGCTCGTCAACGCGCTCGCGCTCGGCATCGCTCGCAAGGAAGAAATTTTTCTCGCGAAGGCGAAAGGCATTGGCAATCCCGTGATCTATGTCGGCGCAAAAACCGGCCGCGACGGCATTCACGGCGCTTCGCTTCTCGCCTCCGCCGAATTCACCGAAGAATCCCAGCAAAAACGTCCGAACGTGCAAGTCGGCGATCCTTTCGTCGAAAAACTCTTGCTCGAAGCCTGCCTCGAAGCCATGCGCACCGGCGCAGTCGTCGCCATTCAGGATATGGGCGCCGCGGGCCTCACTTGTTCCACCGTGGAAATGGCTTCCCGCGGCGGCACCGGCATCGAAATTGATCTCGCCAAAGTTCCCCAACGCGAAACCGGCATGACGCCGTACGAAATCATGCTCAGCGAATCGCAGGAGCGCATGCTCCTCGTCGCCGAAAAAGGCCGCGAGCGCGAAGTTCTCGACGTCTTCAAAAAGTGGGGACTCGACGCCGTCGTCGTTGGCACCGTCACCGCAGGTGGCCTTGCGGTCGTCAAAAATCACGGCGCTGTCGCTGCGCAGATTCCGGCGCATCCTCTTGCCGAAGAGGGCCCCGTTTACAATCGCCCACTCGCCGCGCCAGCATCGCGCGCCGAATCCGAAAAAGATTGGTTCCGCTTCGCGCCCGAAGGCTCAAACCTCGCTGAAAATTTCAAAAAACTCCTCGCGTCGCCTACCATCGCATCCAAACGCTGGATCACCGAACAATACGACACCAGCGTGCGCACCAACACACTCGCCGGACCCGGCGCCAGCGACGCCGCAATCGTGCGCATCAAGGAATCCGAAAAAAACGGAGTCATGAGAGGCTTAGCGCTCGCCACCGACGGCAACGGCCGCTGGTGCCAGCTCAACCCGCGCGTCGGCGCGATGCATGCCGTCGCAGAAGCCGCGCGCAACGTCGCCACGTCCGGCGCACGACCCATCGCCGCAACAAATTGCTTGAATTTCGGCAGCCCCGAAAAACCGGAAGTGATGTGGCAATTTTCCCAAGCCATTGACGGCATCGGCGAAGCCTGCACCGCTCTCGGCACGCCCATCACCGGCGGCAACGTGAGCTTCTACAACGAAACTCTCGGCAAATCCATCTATCCCACTCCCGTCATCGGCATTCTCGGCATTCTCGATGACGCGTCGAAGGCGCTCAAAGTTGCGTTCCGAAATGCTGGCGACATAATCATCTTGCTGGATGCTGCCGATTCCTCGTCCGGGCTCGACGCGCGTCGTGAATTTTCGTCATCAGAATATTCAAAGACGATCGGCGGCATCGTCGCCGGTGAACCACCCGCAATCGATCTCGCCGCCGAAAAGCGCCTCATCGATTGCCTCGTCGCGCTCGCCGCCGCGGGCTCCGCGCAATCCGCGCATGACATTTCCGACGGCGGCCTCGCCGTCACCCTGGCCGAATCCTGCTTCGCCGCGAATGGCCTCGGCGCTTCGGCCGCATTCAACGAAAACTCTTCCGCCGAATACGCGCTCTTCTCCGAACGCGGCGCCCGCGCCATCGTCTCCGCCTCCCCAACAAACCTTGCCGCCGTTCTCGCAACTGCGAGACAATACAATGTGAACGCAATTGAGCTCGGCAATGTCACTCGTGAGGCCGCGCTCCGCATCGAACTTAAGGGGCACGCAGCCATCGACTCCCCCCTCGATGTCGTGCGCGATGCCTGGGCCAATTCTCTCGAACGCACGTTAGTTACACGATGACGCAGAAACTCGCATATCAAGACGACCACTTCCACGACCACTGCGGTGTCGTCGGAGTCTTCGGCCACGCCGAAGCGGCAAAGCTCGTCTATCTCGGCCTCTACGCGCTCCAACATCGCGGCCAGGAATCCGCCGGCATCGTCTCCACCGATGGCACCGAACTCCACGCTCACCGTGCCATGGGTGAAGTCGAAGAAATTTTCACGCCTGACGTTCTGAATAAACTCCCCGGTAGCGCATCCATCGGTCACACGCGCTATTCCACCGCGGGCGACAAAGCCCTTCTCAACGCGCAGCCCATTATGATTGACTGCAACAAGGGAAAAATCGCGCTCGGCCACAACGGCAATCTCACCAACGCCGCCGAGTGGCGCCGCAAACTCGAACATCGCGGCTCGATTTTCCAGACAAACAGCGACACCGAAGTTGTCGTACATCTCGTCGCCAAATCTGCCGCGCGCAATCTTTCCGGAGCCCTCGGCGACGCGCTGAATCAAGTCGAAGGCGCCTACTCGCTCGTCGTGCTCACTCCCGATGAACTTTATGCCGTTCGCGACCCGCGCGGCTTCCGGCCGCTCAATCTCGGCAGGCTCATTTCGCCAAAAGGCGAAGAAGTCTGGATCGTCGCCAGCGAAACCTGCGCCTTCGATCTTCTCGACGCGCAATATGTCCGCGAAATCGAACCCGGCGAAATGGTGCGCATTACCAAGTCCGGCGTCGAATCCATTCATTTCGCCCCGCCGAAGCCGCACCAGCATTGCATTTTCGAGCACGTCTATTTCGCGCGCCCGGACAGCACCATCTTCGGCCGCAGCGTCAATGCCAGCCGCGAAATGCTCGGCCGCCTGCTCGCGAAAGAACATCCCGTAGCAGCCGATCTCATCGTGCCGGTTCCAGACTCAGGCGTTCCCGCTGCGGTGGGTTACGCAATGGAATCCGGCATTCCGTTTCGCATGGGTCTCATTCGCAATCATTACATCGGCCGCACATTCATCGAGCCGTCCCAAGCCATCCGCAATTTCGGCGTCAAACTAAAACTCAATCCCGTTCGCGGCCTCATCGAAGGCAAGCGCGTCGTCCTCGTGGACGATTCCATCGTGCGCGGCACCACGTCGCGCAAGATCGTGCGCATGGTGCGCGAAGCAGGGGCAACGGAAGTTCACGTGCGCATCTCCTGCCCACCGACGATTTCGCCGTGCTATTACGGTGTAGACACGCCCACGCGCGAAGAGCTCATCGCCTCGTCAAACACTCCCGCCGAAATTTGCAAATTCCTCGGCGCAGATTCTCTTGGCTACATTTCCATGGCGGGTCTGAAGCAAGCCGTCGGTGACACCCAGGGCGACTTCTGTACGTCTTGTTATACGAGCGTTTATCCTACCGACCTCGTGCAGCTCGAAGTTCGCGAAGGCGGTTCGAATGGCCAGCTCCTTAAGGATCCCGGCGTGGAAGACAATACACCCGTTCAATCCGATGGCCCGGTCACGGTGACGCATGAAAACTAAGCGAGCGCAGCCCGCAAAAGTCGAAGAGAAACTCACCACACAACAAAGGATTCGCCGCGAAGCCATCGCCTGGTTTTGGGTCGCCCTCGTCTTTCTTCTCGTGAATGGAACCGTCGGCCAGGCGCGCGTCATTCCTTCCGCTTCGATGCAAAACACACTGCTCGTTGGCGATCATCTCATCATGAGCCGTCTTGGCTACGATGTCGGCATCCCGTTCACCAATATTCACAAAGCTCTTTGGCGCAATCCCCAGCGCGGCCAGATCGTGATTTTCCGTCCCGTCATCCCCGGCGAAACTTCAGACGTCATCAAGCGCGTCATCGGCTTGCCCGGCGAAACCGTGGACGTTCACGAAGGCGGCGTCTGGATTAACGGCACGCGCCTCCATGAAAACTACACCGTCGGCCGCAGCGTTCTTGCGGACCCTTCCGCTTACCTCGCGGGCTTCCGCGGCAAGTTTCCTTATACGGTTCCCGAAAATTGTTTTTTCGTCATGGGCGATAACCGCGAAGACTCACTCGATAGCCGCTTCGTCGGCTGTATTCCGCGCGATCACATCATCGGCACGCCGGTGATGATCTACATGTCCATTGAAACGCCGTCCGAACCCTGGGGCTCCGGCGCCATTGCCGATCGCATCTCCGCTTACGCAAATGCGCTGATTCATCCCAGCGAAATTCGCTGGCGCAGATTGTTTCGACTATTTTAGGAATCTTCGCCGGCTTGCGCCAACCGCTCTCCGGTAAACCGGCTTCGGTGAATCGTGAAGGAAAAAAAAGTAAAGAAACCCGAAGAAAAGCTGACTACTGAGCAGAAAATCCGCCGCGAAATCATTGCGTGGTTTTGGGTCGGCCTCGCATTTCTGCTCATCAACGGCACCATCGGCCAGGCGCGTGTCATTCCTTCCAAATCAATGGAGAAGACTCTGCTCGTAGGCGATCATCTCATCATGAGCCGCATCGGCTACGACGCCGGCATCCCTTTCACGGATCTTCACGCTCCGCTCTGGCGCAATCCCAAACGTCAGCAAATCATCATCTTCAAGCCGCCCTTTGCTCCCAATCAGCCAGATTTCGTTAAACGCGTCATCGGTCTTCCCGGAGACGCAATTGATATTCGCGAAGGCTCCGTGTGGGTCAATGGCATGCGTCTCGTCGAGCCATACACGCTTGGCCCAACTGAGCCTGCCTCAATTGGCTCCTACGAAGGCGAATTCCAAAACCGCACGACGAGTGTCTTCCCCTACAAGGTCCCGCCAAAGTGCTATTTTGCGATGGGTGATAACCGCCAGAACTCTCTGGACTCGCGATTCTGGGGCTGCGTCCCGCGCGAAAACATTATTGGCACGCCCGTGATCATTTATATGTCGCTTGACGCGCCGGAAAGCGCCTGGCAGCCCGGCAACATCGGCGCGCGTTTCGCCGCCTACTTAAACGGCATCCTCCACCCCAGCACGATTCGCTGGAGGCGCTTGTTCCATATTTTCTGAGCCGCTTCTAAGCCGGCCGTCCCCCTCGCCCTGCCGAAGCCCTCTGTGTCAAAATTCTCGTCCCAGAGAAACGAGTCACACGTCATGAAATACGCCGACGCTGGAGTCAACATCGCCGTAGCGGATGAAGCCAAGCAGCGCATCCGCCATCTCGCCACGCGGACCTTCACCAACGGTGTTCTCGGCGGCATCGGCAGCTTTGGCGCGCTCTTCGCGCTCGACACCAAGAAATTTAAGGAGCCGATTCTCGTTTCTAGCGCCGATGGTGTCGGCACGAAACTCAAAATCGCCATGGCTATGAACGTTCATTCCACCGTCGGCGGCGATCTTGTCAATCATTGTGTGAACGACATTCTCGTGCAGGGTGCCGAGCCGCTCTTTTTTCTGGATTATCTAGCCCTCGGCAAAATGGATCCGCGTGTCGTTGAGCAGCTGGTGGACGGCATGAGCCGCGCCTGCCGCAAAGCAGGCTGCGCACTCATCGGCGGAGAAACCGCGGAGATGCCTAGTTTCTATCAGCCCGGTGAATATGATCTTGCCGGATTCATCGTCGGCGCCGTCGAGCGAAAAAAACTTCTCACGGGAAAAAGCGTCAAGCCCGGTGACACGCTTCTCGCGCTTCCTTCCGCCGGTTTGCATACCAACGGCTATTCGCTCGCCCGCAAACTCGTTTTCGAAGTCGCCAAACTCAAACCGGAAACTTACGTAGCCGAAGTCGGTAACAAAATCGGCCCCGAACTTTTGAAACCACATCTCTGCTACGCGCCCGCGCTAAAAAACATTCTCGCCAAAGGCTGGGTATCCGCTCTCGCGCACGTCACCGGTGGCGGCATTCCCGGCAATCTTCCGCGAGTCCTTCCTGCCGGAGTCAAAGCTGTCGTGGATCTTGCTTCCTGGCCGGTTCTGCCAATTTACAAATACCTCGCCAAGCTCGGCAAGATGGATACCGACGGCCTTCTCGAATCCTTCAATCTGGGTGTAGGCATGATTCTCGTCGTCCCGCCCGCGCACATCGCCAAAGTCGAAGCCGACCTAAAACGTCGCCGCGAAAAATTCTTCAACATCGGCCGCATCGAGCGTGGCGACACCGCCAAAGCCCGCGTCGTCTATTCCGGCGCACTGAACCTCTCGTAAAGATTCTGTGCATCAAAAAAAAGGGGCGCAGTCGGTTCCCGCGCCCCTTTCTGCCTTCGTTTTCCAAGTCCGATCTTTCTACTGCACCACATCCTTATAAATATCCACGATCACATTCGTGTGCCGGTTCAGGACCACGATATGCGCATCAATGACCGCTCTGCGATAGTCCGCCGGTATCGGCGGCAAACTCCGTTCGAGCTCCACTGGGCACGGCTCCAACTTTTTCTGCAATCCCGGTGGCAGCGTGCCATTCCGTTGTAGTTGCTTTTCCAGTCCCGGCGGCAGATTTCCCCCGCGCTTCGCCAGACCTGGCGGCAACCCCGATTTGTGTCCCGTGTAATAGGTTCGAATCACTTCGCGATCGTGTTCGCCAAATCCATAGCGCACTTCGCCTTGATTCTCTCCCTGGTCGTCCTGATGCTTGTTGTGACCTTTGCCCTTGCCTTTGCCGTTTCCATTGCCATTTCCCTGGGCGACAGCCATTCCGCTGGTCAGGGCGCACACCAAAACCCCGGCAAACAGCGCTTTAATCATTTGATTCCTCATGTCTTCCCTCCTGAAGATTGAGGCGTCCTGGGCGGTTATGCTTAGTTTAACCCCCCTCCTGGCAAAAAGATTCTGCGCAATTTGACCGAATTTCCACTGTTTCACCTATAAATCATTGAAAATAAGCCACTTTAAGTTGCGTACTAGTGCTCTACTTGACTTCCCCAAAACACACGCGCAGCGTATGCCTGTCTGAATCATGTAAAACCCCTTAGACAAGGCAAGACAAAACGGCGCCCAGCGCCCCGGAGGTGTGTGTATGTCGGTTTTGAATTTCATTCTTAGTCTCTTCTATTCCTATCCGCTGCTAGCTCTGCTCGTTGTGCTGGCAGCGGTCATTGTCGTCACGTCGCTTCACAAGATCGGCCCAACCGAAGTCGGCTTGGTCACGAAGCGCTTTTCCTTCGCCAAGCTGACCAAGGACAATCCTGTGGCCTTTAACGGCGAACCAGGCTATCAAGCCGATTTGCTCATGCCCGGCCTGCGCTGGAAAACCGTCCTGGTGTACTCGGTCGAAAAGTACCCGTGGGTTCAGGTTCCTGCCGGAGAAATCGGCGTGGTTATCGCACAGGTCGGCCAGCCTTTGCCCATTGGCGCAAAGTCCGCCATCTACAAAAAGGAGTTCGCGAACTTTTCCGATCTCCGTAACTTCATCCAACTCGGCGGCCAAAAGGGCGTACAACGCCCGGTTTTGCCTCCAGGCTCGCTCGTTCCAGTGCATCCCGTCGGCTTCCTGATCATCACGCGCAGCCGCGTGTACGGTGAACCCATTTCTCCTGAACTCTGCGCAAAAATGGGTCGGGGTGGGGAACTCATGCCCTCCGCGTTAGGCCTCAAGTCCGAACAGCTCGAACTCGTTCGCATTGAGCCGCAGCCGCGCGGCAAGGACGGTTCGACCCTGGACGTGGTCGGCATCGTCACCACCTACGAAGGCGATCCGCTTCCGTCCGGTGACATCGCCAGCCGCCTCGGCGGATTTGTGGACGTCGCAAAAATGGAAACGGACAAAGCCAACGACGCGCAAATCATCGAAGCGCTGCTCGGCAGCAAGAATAATCTGCACAACAACTATCAGGACTTTCAGTCCTTCCTCGAACACGGTGGCCACATCGGCTTGCAGCACGACCCGCTGCTGTACGGCGCTTATGCGCTCAATCCATTTCTCGTCAGCGTGGAAATGGTCCCGATGCTCATCATCAAGCAGGGTCAGGTCGGCGTCATCAAAGCCTACGTCGGCCTCGCCACGCAGGACACCAGCGGCGCGGACTTCAAATATGGCTCGCTAGTCCGTCCAGGTCATCGCGGCGTCTGGCAAGAGCCTCTGCGTACCGGCAAATATCCGCTCAACCCGCGCTGCTACGAACCGGAAATCGTGCCAACGGCCATCCTCAACTTGAACTGGGCGGATGCCAACAGCGAAGCCCACAACCTCGATTCGCAACTTCAGCAGATCGTCGCGAAGTCGAAGGAAGGCTTCATCTTCAAAATTGATCTGCAAGTCCAGATTCACGTGCCGGACACCAAAGCCCCGCGCGTCATTTCCATGGTCGGCACCATGAGGAACCTGGTTACTGAAGTTCTCCAGGCCGCGGTCGGCAACCACTTCCGCAACTCGCTGCAGAATATGCCGGCGATTAATTTCATCGAAACGCGCCAGCAGGTGCAGATCGAAGCGTTCGAGCACATCCGCCAGCAGCTCGAGCAGTATCAGGTCGAAACCAAAGGCGTCTACATCCAGGACGTGATTTTCCCGGAAGACATGGTCACCGTGCTTACGCACCGTGAAATTGCCAACCAGGAAATTGAAACGTTCAAGAAGCAGCGCGCCGCGCAGGATCAGCGCATTGAAATGGAGCAAGCAAAGGGCACCGCGGACATGCAAGCCGATCTCGCGCGCTCCAAAGTCGGCGTCAACATCAAGAAGAACAACGCGGACGCTCGCGTTGCCGAAGCCACCGGTGAAGCGGAATACATTCGCCAGACCGGTACGGCCAAAGGCGCGGAAGTTGAAGCGGTCGGTCTCGCGCGCGCTCGCGGTTATCGTGCGCAGGTCGAAGCGCTCGGCTCAAACGCCACGGCCATCGTCAACGTAGTCGCCGCTCTCGCGGACGGCAAAGCGAAGTTCGTGCCGGATGTCCTCGTCACCGGTGGCGGAGGCGGCGCACTCGATGGCCTAGCCGCTACAGCCATGCGCTTCTTCGACGGCGGCGGCAACGGTGGCACATCCAAGGCTCCCATCTCCGCTTTGCCAGCGGACATGGAAGCCGCCTTGGGCAAGCTGGTCCCCAAACAAAAAGAACCGCCCGCAAAAGCGTAATCAGCAGCACTCCTAGCTTATGTAGAGGCCGTCCTTCAGGGCGGCCTCTACATTTTTCACGGGATCATTCGGCACACTCCGGATTCTTCGCCTTCCCTCTTTTGTCCATCTCTTTTTCCACCTTCCCCAGCCACTTCATTTCCGTCTCAAACTCCACAATCACCAGCGTAATCATCCACACGGCTTCATGATGCGCGTGCCCCACTTCCTTCAACACGCTCTCCAGCGTCGCTTTCTCTTTCGCAATTTCCTTCTGCAAAAACTCCCGCCGCGCGCGCAATTGCCGCGCAAAAACCCCCCGCCGCGCTTGCCAGGACAATGCCATCCATGTCAGAAACGCTGGCCTCTCCCGCTGCGTCGTCCAATCCTCCCGCTCCAGCGCATCCGCCAGCGCCTCCGTCCCACGCGCCGTCACCGCATACACTTGCCGCTCCGGCCCTTCCGCCTCTTTTTTATCCGCCGCAGTCCGCAACATCCCCATCCGCGCCAACTTCTCTAGCGAGTAATACACCTGCGGCCGCGAAATCCCCGCCCAGTCCTGCACCTCTCTCCGCACCAGTTCCGCATTCGCCTGATAACCATGCATTGGCCGCTCCCGAAGCAAGCTCAACAGCACTAAATCCGCCGTCGTCAATCTCGTGCCGTCTTTCTCTTTCCGTTTCTTCACTCTGTGCCCTCTCTGACCCCTAGGTTAAAAACAACGCTGCGCCAAGCCCGGGCTTGGCGTCAGATTTCATCGTCACTTCTTTACTCCCTTACTTCTTTTCTTCCTCTTTTCACTCCACCACCACCACTGGCACTTCTCCACCGCCAATCTCGGATTCCTCGCCTGTGCCACCGCCGACTCAAACGTATCCAGCACACAAATGTCCTGATGCTGCTTCGCAATCCGGCCCAAGCGTACGTACAACTTCTTCGGATCCTGCTTCGCCAGTTGCGCAACGCTGCGAATTCCCAGCAGCTCAAAATCCCGCAGCATTGCCGGCCCAATCGAAATCAGGTCCTTCAGCTCCCGCTCTTTCGTCTTCATAACCTCCTCCTTGACATCGGCATCCAATCTCCGTAGACTACTCTAATCTAAGTTAGACTAGTACTTCGCGCAAGGAGATTCTCATGATCAAAAAACTCACCCCGGTCCTCTTCGTGGAAAGAATCGAGCCCATTCTCCCGTTCTGGACGCACCTCGGCTTCGTCAAGACCGTCGAAGTCCCCGAAGGCAATCATCTAGGCTTCGTAATCCTCCAGCAGGGCACTGTGGAAGTGATGTATCAAACTTACGCCAGCGTGGACAAGGACATGCCCACCATCGCTGCCGATGTCCGCAAAGGCCCCACGTTTCTCTACATCGAAGTAGAAAATCTCGACGCCATCAAACCCTCTCTCAAATCCGCCGACGTGTACATGCCGGAGCGCAGCACTTTCTACGGCGCGCGCGAAATCGGTGTCCGCGATCCCGCCGGCCACTTTCTCACATTCGCGCAAATGTCGGCAGCGGGCCAAAAAGCCTGAACATTTCCTTAAGAGGAAACGCAATGAATAACAATCTGAAAAATGGAAATTACATCTATCGCGTGGACGAATTCAAGGTACCCGCTGCGGCCAGAGAAGAATTTCTCGCTCGCGTCCAGACCTCAAACGAAATTCTTCGTGCCATCCCCGGCTTCGTTGAAGATTGTTTTTTCGAGCAACTAGGCGCCTCGGTGGATTCAAAAATCATCACCATCGCGATCTGGGAAAATGAGCAGGCTTTCTCATCGGCCAAATCAATCGTTCAGGAGCACTACAAGAAAGTAGGCTTCAATCCTGCCGAAATCATCAAGCGCCTCGGTATCGAAGCGGACATGGATGCCTACACCAAGCTCGAGCTCTGACTGCTTTAGCGCCGCCTATTTCTTATTCGTCCCCGGTGCAGGCCGTACTTCCGGCTGGCTCGCCGTCGCAATGGACCGCGCCCCATTCTTCCCGACTGTGCGCACTGCAAAAAAATGATTGTCCGTGGAAACTCCTTTCAAAATCGTCTCACCCGCTGCCGTTACAAAATCGAAAACCTGCCACCGCGTTTCCGTCGTCTCCCGCCACAAAATCTCAAAGCCAGCGCGCTCCAAATCCTCTTCTGCTTTCCAGGAAAGTTTCGCATCAGGCGTCACGGCTCCCTTTAGCCTCACTTCCGTCGGCGCTGCCGGCGCCATCGCCAGTTGCCGTAGTGCTTCGGCATTATCCCGCGCGACATTTCCTAAAAAGGCCGTATTTAGATATTTCGCAAAGTCCCCGTATTCCACGCCATTCTCCGTGCGCGGCGTTTGGTGCTGATGGTTGTAGTCCTCCAGCGGCTCCGTAAATCGCACCGCAGGCAAGCCCGCCTTGTAAAAAGGATAGTGATCCCCGCCTCGCCCATAACGGTCAACGCGAAAAATCATCCGAATCGCGTCGCGCCCGTCAATCTCTTCAATCGCGCGAGCCAATTCGCGCGAGGGCGAATCGCAATCCTCGATTTCTCCAGTTCCAGAAAAAAGCCGCACGCGGTGCGGCGCTCCTTGTGCGAGATCGTCGCCCACAATGTCGTCATCCAGCATCCCGCCCACGGTGTACCCCTTCTCCTTCAGCCAATCCACGAGATGCGTGCTTCCGAGCAATCCTTGCTCTTCGCCGGAAACCGCCGCAAACAAAATCGTCGCCCGATAGCCGCTCTTTCCGCTGGCCGCAAGCTTGCTCAACAGCCGTGCGCACTCCACGCTCACCGCCACACCAGATGCATCATCATCTGCGCCCGGCGCGTCCGCCTGCGGATCCATCACGTCCGATGGCCTCGAATCAAAATGGCCGGAAACGAGGAACACAGTTTTCTTCAACTTTTCGTCCGTTCCCGGCAAAATCGCATAAACATTTTCCAGCCGAACCGGCTTCCCCGAAGTCCGCTCAGCGGTAGCTTCAAACTTGTCCACAACGACCTGCAATTTTCCGCCGGACTCTTTCACAATCTCCTCAAATCGCGCAGCGATTTGGTCACGCCCACAGCCAACACCGCGCTTCGGATCCGTCCAAGAAGAAAGCGTCAACCGTGTCCCGCAAGCCACCAGCTTGTCGATCAACGTCAGCATCGATTTCGTATCAACGCCCTGCCGCGCAATGCCTTTTGCCATCCGCACCGGCCCCTTCGCAGCCACTTTCGCTTGTGCGGGCTCTGCTGGATCGCGCAACGCCTTCTGCTGCGCTTGAGCAGCATTCATCCCCAGAGTCATCCCAAACAGTGCAATTCCGAAACACGCCTTCGACACCCTCTTAGTCCGCACCCGTAATCTCATTTCGTTTATTCCCCAGTCGTTGACCTGCGCCGCGCATTCTAACAAAACCCGTGCCTCGACTCGGTACCAATCTGATCGACGCCGTTCAGCGCCGGAGGCACGGCACCTTAGGCAACCTTGCGCCTTCCTCCAGGTTCTGAGTCCGGTATCGGGCGGTCCTCATCGTCAATTCGACGATGTCGTTTCGTGTGTCCCGCCCCATTACAAGTTACGAGGTGTTCTCATGCGCCATCCCGGTCCGCGCCCCTCTCTGAGCTTTGTCGCTCTCACGATTTCCGTCTTCTTCGGTAGCTCTGCTCTTCACGCGCAAGATGGGCCCGTTTCGCAGCAGCCTTCGCAAAATCCCAAGATCGCCCCCACAAATAAAAAGCAACGGAAGAAAGCAAAAGATGAACTCGCCTATCAGTATGGCGAGTGGCTGAGCGAGGAAGTCCCCATCATCATCACCAAAGAGGAGAAAGACGCTTTTCTCCGTCTCGGCACGAATGAAGAACGCGAACAATTCATCGAAGACTTTTGGCGCCGCCGTAATCCTGATCCGGATTCCCCCACCAATTCTTTCAAGGAAGAGCACTACCGCCGCATTGCCTACGCCAACGAACACTTCGCTTCCGGCATTCCTGGCTGGAGAACCGATCGCGGCCACATCTACATTCTTTGGGGACCTCCTGACGAAATCGAATCCCATCCGACCGGCGGCACTTATGACCGTCCCATGTGGCAGGGAGGTGGTTCGACGCAGACTTACAGCTGGGAACTCTGGCGCTACCGCCACCTCGAAGGAATCAGTGACAACGTCGAACTCGAATTCGTGGACCCGAGCGGCAGTGGTGAGTATCACCTCACGCGTGATCCTGGCGAAAAAGACGCGCTTGCCCACGTCCCTGGCGCTGGATCAAGCCTCAGCGAAATGCTCTATGGCGCCTCCAAAGCCCAGCGGTTTTCCAATTCCAACGGCACCACGCTGCCTGCTCCCATCGGGGGAGTTCCCTCCGACAAAAGCGAATTTGCGATGAACGATCTCTATTTCCGCGTAATGCAGCCGCCCGAACATCTGAAGGACATGACCACACTCGTTTCCACGCGCATGCTTAGCAACCCGATGCAGGTCGCTTACGACGTTGCGTATTTGCGCGTCACCAGTGATTCGATTCTCGTTCCCATCACGCTTCAGGTTCCCAATCGTGAAATGGGCTTCCGCGGAAAGAACGGGGTTCAGTCCGCGGTGCTCAACGTGTATGCGCGCATCACGACTCCCGGCGGCCGCCTAGTGCAATCCTTCGAAGACACTGTTGCTCGTGATTTTCCCGAATCGCTCTTTCAGAAATCGCTAGATCAATCTTCCATCTATCAAAAATCCGTTCCGCTGCATCCTGGCCTCTATCGCCTCGACGTTGTAGTCAAAGACGTCGAAACGGGAAACATCGGTGTCATCGAAACTTCACTCCGCGTTCCTCAATATGAAGAAGGTGTGCTAAACGCCAGCTCACTCGTTCTCGCCGACAAAATCGAATCTGTCCCTTCCGGTCAAGTCGGCCTTGGTCCATTCGTTTTTGGTCCGTACAAAGTACGCCCACGCCTCTCGCACGTTTTCACCAACCCTGATAATCTCGGCATTTTCATGCAACTCTACAGCCTGAAACTCGACGAGATCTTTCACCAAACAAGCGTAAGCGCCACGTACCGACTCCTGCGCGACAAAAAGGAAATCTGGAGCTCCACGGAAACTTCCGGCTCCATCCGCCGCGACGGCGAACAAGTCACTCTCAATCGTCGCCTTCCGCTAGCTGCGTTCGCTCCCGGCAAATACACGCTCGAAATCGAAGTCACTGATCAGATTTCCCGTCAGACTGTGATCCGTACTGCCGATTTTGAAATCTCATCCGTGGCTCACTGAGCCCTAAACAACTCGTTGCAATTTTTCTAACGATCCATCACTTGCGTTTTGCCCATATCGTGGCGCTAGAATAGGGACTCCTGCCGTCTGCGAGGTGTCCCATGCAAACCGCACTTCTTGGCCGCCGCGAATTTCTCAAAGTCAGCTCCATTGCCGGAGGCGGCATTGTTATCTCGTGTTACGCGCGCCCCATCGCTACCGCTCTCGCGCAAGCTCCGGCCGCTGCCGCCGCGCCTGCACCGGCCTTTGCGGCCTCTGCTTTCTTCCGCATCGCTCCAGACGGCATCGTTACCATCCTCGCGAAGAATCCCGAAGTCGGTCAGGGCGTCAAAACTCACTTGCCAATGATCCTCGCCGACGAACTCGATGTTGACTGGAAAAACGTTCGCATCGAGCAAGCCGACCTAGACGAAACGAAATTCGGCCCGCAGCGCGCCGGAGGCAGCACGTCCACTCCTACGAATTGGGATCCCCTTCGCCGAGTCGGTGCCGCTACGCGCCAAATGTTTGTCACCGCCGCCGCGCAAACTTGGAGCGTTCCTGAATCGGAGTGTTCCACGGCGTCCGGCCGTGTACTGCACGCCGCATCCAATCGCTCCCTTGGTTATGGCGAACTCACCGCCAAAGTCGCCGCCCTCACTCCTCCTGACTTGCAGTCCGTAAAGCCAAAAGATGCCAAGGACTACAAAATCATCGGAAAGCCCACGCGCAGTGTGGATAATCCCGCGATCGTCACCGGAAAATTTTCCTACAGCATTGATTTCAAAGTTCCCGGTATGCTCTACGCGGTTTTCGAAAAGTGTCCCGTCTTCGCCAGCAAAATCGCCTCCGCTAATGTGGACGAAATCAAAGCTCTTCCCGGCATCCGTCACGCATTTGTCATTGACGGCACGCAGGATTTGCTCGGTCTCCATTGCGGCGTCGCGATCGTCGCGGACAGTTGGTGGCAAGCGCAGAATGCGCGCACAAAGCTGCGCATCACCTGGACCGAAAGCCCCACCACACAGCAAAGCAGCCAGAATTTCGCGCGCCAGGCCGATGAACTTTCCAAAAAGGAACCGGTATTCTTTCTGCGCAAAGATGGTGATGCGGATGCTGCGTTCAAGTCAGCTGCAAAAGTTGTCGAAGCCGCTTACGCCTATCCATTTCTTGCGCACGCTCCCATGGAGCCGCAAAACTGTCTCGCGCATTACAAAGATGGCAATCTCGAAATCTGGTCTCCGAGCCAGACTCCCGAACGTGGCCGCCAGCTTGTCGCCGACGTTCTAAAAATCCCCGCCGCCAATATCACTGTCCATCTTCGCCGCTGCGGTGGCGGGTTCGGTCGTCGCCTTACCAACGATTACATGGTGGAAGCCGCTGCAATCGCGAAAGAAGTCGGTGTTCCCGTTAAGCTTCTCTGGACACGCGAAGACGATTTTCACCATGACCACTATCGCCCCATCGGTTTTCACTATCTGAAAGGTGGCGTCGATTCCTCCGGCAAACTCAGCGCATGGCGAAACCATTTCGTGAGTCTCGGCCAGGAAAAAACGTTCGCTCCTTCCGCCGGGATCGGTCCCAATGAATTTCCCGCCAGCTTCGTTCCCTCATTCTCTTTCGCGGCATCGCTCATGCCGTCGGGAATTCCCACATACGCTTTGCGCGCTCCCGGCAGCAATGGCTACGCCTGGGTTTTTCAGTGTTTCCTTGACGAACTCGCCCACGCCGCCGGTCAGGATCCCGTTCAATTCCGTCTTCAGCTATTGAGCGCTCCTCGTATCACAAACGCTTCCACCGCTTCTCCCGCAGGCACACCCGAATTCGATCCGATTCGCATGCGCGGCGTACTCGAACTCGTCGCGCGCGAATCGCAATGGGGCAAGCGCACTTTACCCAAAGGCACTGGTATGGGCGTGGGATTTCATTTCTCGCACCGCGGCCATTTTGCCGGAGTCGCTTTGCTCCACGTGGATTCCGCGAAAAAAGTAAAAGCCGAAAAAGTCTGGATCGCTGGCGACATCGGTAGTCAGATCATCAATCCGCTCAACGCGGAAAATCAGACGCAAGGCGCCGTCATCGAAGCGCTAAGTCAGTTGATGGCCCAAGAAATCACTATCGACGGCGGACGCGCTGTGCAAAGCAATTTCAATGAATATGAACCCGTCCGCATTTCCAAAGCGCCGCCTGAAGTTTCCGTTCATTATCTGAAAACGGAAAATTCTCCGACCGGCCTAGGCGAGCCCGCCCTTCCGCCAATTCTCGGCGCGGTTTGCAACGCAATTTTCGCAGCCACCGGCGACCGTATCCGCTCGCTGCCACTTTCCAAACACGGTTACTCCTGGGCCTAGCCAAACTCTTCGCAATTTCCACCCGAATCGTCATTCCGAGGGCGGTTTTTGCCCAAGGATTCTGCTTTTCTCTGATTTTGGCTCATCTCGCAACTGTGCTACCGTTTTCTGTTTATGAAGAAGCGCATAGGCGTGCTCTTAAGCGGCCGCGGCTCGAACTTTGAGGCACTTGCTGATTCCGTTGCGGCAGGCCGCATTCCCAATGCGGGAATTGCGCTTGTCATTAGCAATCGTGAGGCTGTCGTAGGAATCGAGCGCGCCAAATCGCGTGGACTTGCCGCACTCGTGATTCCGTCCAAAGGACTCGAACGCGAAGCGTACGATCGCCTCGTTGTTGCCGCGCTGAACGAAGCGAAAGTGGATCTGGTTTGTCTTGCGGGCTACATGCGCTTGCTTTCGCCGTATTTTGTTGCTGCATTTCCGCAGAGAATTTTGAATATTCATCCATCCCTGTTGCCATCTTTTCCCGGACTCGAAGCGCAGAAACAAGCGTTGGACTACGGAGCGAAATTCGCGGGGTGCACGGTGCACTTTGTGGATGAGAATCTGGACGCGGGGCCGATCATTTTGCAGTCTGTCGTGCCGGTGGAAGACGGCGACACGGAAGAAATCCTTTCAGCGCGCATCCTGAAAGAAGAACACCGGATATACTCCGAAGCTGTGAAACTTGTGCTCGAAGGGAAATACAAAATTGTCGGGCGGCGTGTTGTACGCTCATGAATCATAAACAATGACTCTATCCTTTAAACCTGTTGCCGAACAGCTCGCCTACTTGAAAAAAGGCGTGGCGGAAATTATTCGCGAGGAGGAATTACGCGCGCGGCTCGAAAAATCTTTTCAATCTGGAAAACCGCTTCGCGTTTATCTCGGCGTGGATCCAACCGCGCCGGACATTCATCTTGGCCACACCGTCGTTTTGCGGAAGCTGAAACATTTTCAGGACATGGGCCACACCGCCATTTTCCTGATCGGCGATTTCTCCGCCATGATTGGCGATCCCACGGGCCGTTCCGAAACCCGTCCGCCGCTTTCCCGCGAGGAAGTGGACGCCAACGCGAAAACGTATCTCGAACAAGTTTTCAAAATTCTCGATCCGCAAAAAACCGAAGTCCGCTACAACAGCGAATGGCTCGACAAACTTTCAAGCGCGGAAGTCGTAAAACTTTGCGCCCACTACCGACTGGCCCGCATGCTCGAACGCGAAGATTTTCGTTCGCGCCTCGAAAACGAGCAGCCAATTTCCGTTCACGAACTTCTTTATCCTCTGCTCACCGCCTATGACGCCGTGGCGCTCAAATCCGACCTCGAACTCGGGGCGACAGAGCAGAAATTCAATCTGCTCGTGCACCGCGAAATTCAGCGCGAGTACGGCCTCGAAGGCGAAGTCTGCGTCACGATGCCGATTCTCGTCGGGCTCGACGGCTCGCGAAAAATGTCCAAGAGCTTCGGCAATTACGTCGGCATCACCGAAGCACCAGCGGAGATTTTCGGGAAAATGATGTCCATTCCCGACGATCTCATGTGGTCCTACTACGAACTCGTCACCGACCGCACTCCTGAAGAAATCGTGGCGCTGAAGAACGAGGTTTCTTCCGGCAAGCTGCATCCGATGGACGCGAAGATGAAGCTTGCGACCGAAGTCGTCTCCGGCTTCCACGGCGCGGACGCCGGCAAGAAAGCCGCCGAGAATTTCCAACGCGTCTTCCGCGACCGCGAAGCTCCGGTGGAAGTGCCCGTGAAAAAGATTCCGCGCGGACCTGCCAAGAAACTAATCGCGCTGCTCGTCGAGCTAAATCTGGCTCCTTCCAAGAGCGAGGCGGAACGGCTCATCAAGCAAAAGGGTGTTGAGATCAACGAAACGCCTGTCGAAGACTTCCGTAAAGAGATTGATCTCTCGCACCCGGGTGAATTCCTGATTCGTGCGGGCAAGAAGAAATTTCTTCGCATCGTCATTGAATAATTCTCAATTCAGAATTTCAGACACCAACTGCGCAACGTGTTGCGCGATCGAAGGCGCGGCGGTGAGGCCGGGGGACTCGATGCCGACGAGATGAATCGCTTGCGGCACGGTGGCGTCGCGGGTGATTACAAAATCGGCGATGCCGTGACCGCCCGGAGGAACCAGCTTCGGCCGCAGCCCGGAATAACCTAGCTGCAGGTCTTTTTCTTCAATTTCCGGCAAGAGAGATTTGGCACTGTGCACAAAATCAGAAATCGGTAAGCGGTCTTTTTCGTAATTGTCCTTGCGATCCACATACGTTGCCGTCGGGCCCACCAGAAACGTTCCCCATAAAGTCTTCGTGAAGTGCACGCCGAGACTGAGTCCATCTGCATGCGGCAGCGGGTAAACGAGATTGTCGACGAGCGCCGAGCGCGGGCCGCGCACCTCGCAGTATTCGCCACGCACGGGATAAATCTTCCAGGAATGATTCCCTAGCAAGGCCGCGACTTCGTCGGCGTAAAGTCCCGCGGCGTTGATGACGCAACGCGCTTCAATTGTTTCCGCCTGCGAATCTTCTTCGTCACCGATACGCAAAGCCACGCGAATGGTTTGGCCGCTCGGCTTAAGTGAAGTTACTTTCGCGCGATTAACAATGTGCGCGCCCTGATTGGTGGCGAGACGCGCGTAAGCATGGACGAGCGCTTCGGCGGAGACGATGCCGGTCGAGGGCACGTCCAGCGCGGCGTGGCCTCGGATGTGCGGCTCGCGCTTGCGAATTTCACCGGCGTCAATCAGGCGCAGGCTTTCGACTCCGTTGTCCTCGCCGCGTTTCTTGAGTACGAGAAGTTCAGCTTCCTCCTGTGCGTCGGCGGCCACAACGAGTTTTCCGCAGTGGCGGAAAGGAACGTTGTGCTTAACGCAAAATTCGTACGTCAGCCGGTTGCCTTCGACGCAGTAGCGGGCCTTCAGCGAATTCTTCGGATAATAAATTCCCGAATGAATGACGCCGCTGTTGCGCGTGCTGGTCGCCATGCCGAGCTTGGGAAATTGCTCGACGAGAAAAACGTCCTGCCAGCGTTGCGAAACGGCGCGGGCGATAGCGCAGCCGACGACGCCACCGCCGATGATTAGGAGATTGGCCTGGTCCATTGTTTAAAAAGCAGATTCCTCTCCGCGCTTCGCTCCGTTCGGACTGACAGCGAGAAACAAGTTATTGATCTCCTCCGACTTCGTCGAAGTAGGTGGCGCATTCGGTTAATTTGGCTTCGGTGCCGTCGTGAACGGCGTACATGGCGCGCTTGCCCGCTTCGTAGCCATTGCGCCAGAGGGAGGCGGCGCCGTGCGCTCCGTCTTTGTTCAGCGCGTAGAAATAGATGTGGAAGGTGCCGAGTCTTTTTTTGTCGTTCTTGTAGTGACGCGAGATACGAGCGCAGGCTTCGAGGCAAGCGTCGGTCGGCGATTTTCCCTGGCGCATCATTTCAATGATGGTGTGGCCGCCGGAAATTTTGATATTTTCCTCTCCCTTGCCCGTGGAGCCTGCCGCGCCAACTTCATTATCCACGCAGCATCCCGCGCCGATGATCGGCGAATCGCCTACGCGACCGGGAATTTTCCACGAGAGCCCCGAGGTCGTGGTGGTTGCGGAAACGTCCCCCTTGGCGTCCACCGCCATGCAGGGGATGGTCCCGGTCGGCGGATCGAGAATTACCGAGACGGCGCGCGCCAAAAGCGTCTGCTCCTCGGGCGAATCACCGAACATCGGCGCGAGATGCTCGCGCAAAGCGGCTTTGGACTTCCATTCCGGACTGTCCGATCCCGGGCGCCAGTTGAAGGACGTGGCGGCTTTCCACGCGAGCCAGATTTTGCGCGAATGTTCGGTGAGGAGATTCTGCTCCTCGAAGCCTTCCGCGACGGCGAAGCGGCGCGCGCCATCGCCGACGATCATCACGTGATTGGTGCGCTCCATCACGGTTTTCGCGAGCTTCGCTACGTTCTTGATGCGGCGCACACTGGCGACCGAACCTGCGCGCGCGGTGGGCCCGTGCATGCAGCTTGCGTCGAGCTCGACTTCGCCTTCTTCGTTGGGCAGGCCGCCGTAGCCGACAGAATCGTCGTTGGGATCGTCCTCGACGACGGTGACAACGGAGACTGCCGCGTCAAGGGTGTCTCCGCCGGCTTTCAAAATGTCCATGCCCTTTTGCAGCGCCTTCACGCCGTTTGCACTGGACATGATGAGCGGGCGTTTGTCTTGCGCGGCGGGGAGCGAGGAGACTCCGAGCGACGATGGAGCCGCCCCGAAAAGCTTTGTGCTGCCGGCGGCGGCGGTTCCTGCTAGTGAAGTTAAGAAGAATTTGCGGCGTGACCAGAGATTCATGAGTGTTCCCCTCTCTTGTGAACGGACGGGCCAATATACAGGCCGAGAGAGGAAGTGGGAAGAGGAGGACGGGATGCCGGGACAGTCTGTTCCAAAACGGGAAGAGTTGCGGTGGGACTGTGCTATGGCGAGACCCCACGGGAAAGCAAAATCGAATCTTGAAGCGTCAAGCAGTGGGGATACTGTAGGGACTCAAATGAACAAGGCAATCGTCGTTATTCTGGATTCAAGCTTGGAGAATTGAGAATTCTCGTTTCGAAGTCCACTACACATCTGTGCTATCTACTCCTCTTTTTTGCACGTGGATCTGGAAGCAGTCTGATGAATGTCTCGAGGACAGTTTTAGCCGCTTGTTTCGGTTGAAGCGAGAGGGATAGCGCCGTTCCTGAGACCAGAAGTGGGGAGATATCCTGGCGGAAAACTGGATCGGACAACTTTTCGCGAAGGTTTGCTTCGAACTGGATGCGGGTGATCCGCGTCCTGTCATGCTCCACGTATTTTAGAAAGCAATGGACGGTTTTTTGCGGGTCGAAGCCTGGAGACCTTTGCAGCGCAATCGCAAGGTCAAATAAATCCCTGCCCTGTTTGCGCTGGTAGAGGGCCCGCAGCTTGGTTCCTAGCAGTTCTTCGATAGGATATGTAACGAGTTCAGTGTTTCCTGTGAACCAGGGGTTCGTGACGCCATAGTTTTTCTTTTCATATCCCAACACGGCAAAGTGTTCACGCGCGTTGATTTCAACTTTGAGACGAAGCGGCGTGATTGGGGGAATCTCAGAGTCGAAGCGGTAGATGAAGGTATTTCTTCCTCGGGATTGTTTTCGACGGGGTTCGCCAAGGAGCGGGTCAAGCGTTTTGTGCAACGCTTCCATGATTGGTCCAATTGGACCTGCTTCCACTTGAACCAAGTCGATATCTTCGGAATAGCGCTGTGCTGGCGTTAGAAACAGTTTATGAAGTGCTGTGCCACCACGGAATGCGAGCTGTGCGCGAAGCAAGGAATTGGAGAAAAGTTCCACGATTGTTCGCGACAGAACCAGGTCCTGCTCGATCTGCGCATCGGTTGACCACGGGGCTGTCCCGCGCCATGCCGTTATGTGCGCGCGTGGAATCACTCTGGCAACTCGAGAGTATCATTTACGAGAATATTCCAGGGCACTGCTTTTCGCGCCCGCCGAACGCTGCGGCCTTGTTGTAGTTTCACGGGGCGTGGATGGATGGCTTGTATCCAAGCCGCCAGTGGCTGAGCTTTGGATTTGTCACCAAGCTGATCCATTAAAAAACCGAGTCGTTGTGTAGTAGCCATGTTGTCATCGCGTTGAGCTGCCAATAGGAGGCGATCGGCGTCGATCTTTTCTGCGAGTTCTGACAGGATCGTGAGGACGTTGTTCAGGCCCCCCGATTGAGTGGCATATCGGACAAGGTCAAGTGCGGTGGCTTCTGGTGATGATACTTTCATTGTTCCGGTCTCCGTCTTGATTGGAACGGTCGCGGTACTAGTTATCTTTTTCTTGTGTAGAAATCGAATGTGTGTTCGTCCGACTGTAGTCGGGCGCTGCTGTACGCCCACCAGGACCTGAAATTCTTGTGGTTGTTGGTGCGCGGCGCCGTGAAGTGCAGCGGCGGATAGTAAACCAACGTAATAGGAATGGCCTTCGAAATTCATGAATTGGTCGATAAACCAAGATGGAGGGGGTGCGCCAGAGCTCTTATATTCGAGGGGCACAATGACGTAGAAGCCCCGCCTGGGAGAAACGAGTCTGCCTTGTTGAGCGAGTCGTCTTGCCGCGTGTTGTAAGGCGACAGGCGATAGTTTTGTGACTTCCAGAGCTTCCTTTCGGGAAAAGGTATATCGACCAGTCTGCTGCAGGCCATCCACATAAGCAGGAAGGGTTAGAGAGTCATGGCGCTGTTTCATATGCACAAACTACCACTTATTGGTCTGTTTTGCATACAGAAATGCACCCATAGGACAAAAGGCGGAAGTGCGATAAGAGATCAGGCTACACATGCGGAAGAATAACGCAGGGATTTTACTTAGTAATTGAATAACTCAAGAGGTACTAGATTCGAAACTCGTACCTGGGGAAGCAGTTCTAGGTTGTAAGTTTCAAGTTTCGAAGGAAACTCGCGAAGGGGCGTGGCGCTCAGCCTAGAAGATCTTGAGCGCGAACGGGCGACCTTGCGGCGTTTGGGCTAGCTGGTTGTGGGTTGCTTGATGGCGTCCGTGACTGCTTGACCGGAGTCGCGACGCGGCGGGGGTAGCTTTGGAGTCTTCTTTTTGGGCTTTCTGATTTCGCGTTTCCGTGCGTTCTTGTTTCCCATGTATGCATAATGGCACACTTTCTCGAACTAAGAAATTCTCCATTTGAGAGATGGAGGGCACAGGAATCGCTGCTCCTGCTTTCTTACGAATGCGCCACCCGCCGCGAACTAGGGTTTTCGTGGCGTCACGGTTTTGTAGCAAATGAGTGCGTCGTAGGAGTCAGCCCAATAGATGAGATTGTTCACCAGAGCCGAACGCTTTTCCCGAGGAATGCGATGCAGCATAGGTCGGGCAGCACGCAGATCAAAGACCGTCGCCGGATACTTTGCGCCCTTTGCGAGCGCAGCAAAGCGAGCTCGTCCTGCCGTTCGTCCGCGTCCCAGGTGTCGCCCATCAGAGTTGCCATGCCGCCAGCACCAAATGCTCCCACGTTAAATGCCGTGCGACCCTGGGCAACGGCAAACTCAGTGAGGAAATTACCTAGCGTTGAGATGCCACGGGCGTCGTAACCTCGATGCAAATGATTACGTCCGAAGCGAGCCAACACTTTTGATGGCGTACCGTTGGCTAAACTGCGGCGGTAGTGTGTAAGGAATTGTTCCTTCATAAGCAGTTCGCGGGCATCCTGAGCAACCATCTTGCTATCCGCGCTGAGGCGATCCTCTTCAATCTCAAGGGTGGCAAGCAGGTTTTGACGAAGCGACACATCATTAACGATCTCATCTCTGCTTTTCTTGTTTTTTTTGGCCAGGCGGAGCAACTCAAGAGATGTCTTTCTGTCGTAGCCATGTTCCGTGATTGCGACCATCTGCTCTAGATTGTGATCCATTGGATTTAGGGCCGCCAGTTGTCGAATGAGAAGCTGCGGTTGTTCTTCTTCAATGTCGCAACCCCAGAGAACATTGGCGTTGGGAGAAGCGAGGCCATGAACACTGATTGCTTCATCTTTTGTCCAAAGCCCTCGGATTTCCGGTCCCTTACCCACTGGTACCGACTCCAGCTGGTAAGCGGCCCAAGGGCTAATTTCGGCTGCGATGTGACGATAGCCTTGCTTCCATAGCTCCGGCCACACGTCCCTAAGGAAGGCCGGAATTTCGTTGTCTCCGTGGAGTTCTCCCAAAAGAAAGAACTCGCTTTTCCTGGACTCATTCAGCAGAAAGTCCCGTCCGTTAGACTGGAGGTCATATTGATGGTTTGTGAAGGATTGCAGTATTTCGTCATCAGGGTGTGTCTGTTGTTCCTGTCTGCCCGCGGACGGGAAAAGCGAAGCCGCGGCCAAGAAAGGGATCAACACGAGGGAATATGGGCGCATGCCATCCAGATACGGGGGTTTCAATGTCTTTGTTCCGGTAAGTGCTTGGGAGCGCGATTAATCGCTGCCCCTACACAAAGGCAAAGAGTATTTAGCGCACGATGCGCTTGCGGGATTTTTGACGCGGAGACCAGTTGGGGAGGGAGCGTTTGTTGAGGAGGGATTGGGCGGCCCATTTGCCGAGGTAAACGGAGAGAGCTACGCCGTGGCCGTTGAAGCCGGAGAGGATGATGGCGCTGCGCGATTTGAGGTGATGGCGAAAGACGGGCCGCATTTTTTGGGTGAAGAGGATGGGGCCGGCCCAGCGATGTGTGATGCGGACGTTTTTTAGTACGGGGTGGAGATTTTGGACGCGGTTTTCTAGCCAGCGGAGGCGGTCGGCGGGCTGGCCTCGGCGAACGTCGAGGTGATGCAAGCCACGCCAGTTTTTGGATGTGACGAGGCCCGCGCCGAAGATGACGGAATTGTTTTGGGTGAGGCGGCCCCAGAGGTAGGGGAAGTCCACGGTGTAGAATGGCTTTCCGGACGCCAGGCCGAGGGCTTTAAGCTGCGACTTTTTTAGCGGCTCAGTGGCGAGCGCGAAAGTGAGATGGGCTTCGGCGGAGCGCTGGAGCGCGGTGAGTTCGAGCGAGGCGGCATTGGTGGCGAGCAGGACGCGGTGGGCTTCGATGGTCCGTTTCTTTCCGTTGTGATTCAAATGCAATTTGAGCGGAGTGCCTGATTGAAGGCGGAGGACGTTCGTTTGTTCAAAGATAGAGGCGCCGAATTTTTCCGCGGCTCGCGCGAGGCCAGAAATTACTTTTCCGGGGTTGACTGTGCCGCCGGGAACTTTATTGACCGCGCGAAGGCGGCCGGAATCGCTCCAATCGATCGGTGAATTACGCAGTGAATGGACTTCCTTTCCTTCCATCGAATACTTTCCACGAGCTAGTTCCCAAACCCCGGGAAGATTTAGCTCGGCAGAGATGTGCAGATCGCGGAGGATTTTTTTGTAGCCGGCGAGGACGTCACCTAGGCCTGGGAGAGGTCCGGCGGCGGTTTCGGCTAGGGCCATTCCTCCTGTGTGACCGCTTGAGCCGGCGCCTAGCGCGCCGCTTTCCAACACGATGACGGACTTTTTGGGCGCGAGGCGTTTGAGGTGAACGGCGGCGGAGAGTCCGGAAAAACCTGCGCCAACGATGGCGAAGTCCACACGATCGGGTAGAGGTTTTTGTTTGGGGTGGAAGGAGATAGTCCAGGGAGGAGCGCCCCAGTTGGGTGGCGTGGATGGCATGGCTCTGGTTGGATGCGCGGCAGAGATGATTTTGTCACGTGGTTGATTCGGGCATGAAGACGAGGAGAACCCAAGACCCAGGTTCAAAAAAACGAACCTTGGGGACGCCGCTATTTCACGCGCTCCCAAACGAGAGTGCGTGTGATGGGAATGCCATCCTGTGTGGTGGTATCGAAGGAAAGCGCTGGGCGGTCACCGGAGAGTTTGAAATTGCGCTTGATGTCGTGGCCGATGTCGCCGGAAAGATCGCGCTTTCGAAAGGTAGTGCGGGAGGGCAATGCGGGGAAGTCTATATCACTATTCAGAAGCGCCCAACGGGAGAAAGTATTGCGTGCCTTTGACGGGTTCTTGCAAACGACGCAGCAATTGCTGGAGGTCTTCGCTGCGCTCGACGAAATCTATGTCGGACGTGTTGATGACGAGGAGGTCGGAGGCTTCGTAACGGAAGAAAAAGTGCTCGTAGGCGCGGGCGACTTCTTCGACGTATTCGGGGGAGATTTGTGATTCGCCGCGCGCGGCTTTTTTGGCGATGCGGGCGCGGAGCGTTTCGGGCTTGGCCTGGAGATAGATGACGAGATCGGGCGCGGGAATGTCGCGCGCGAGAAGGTCGTAATAGCGCTCGTAGAGTTTCAGCTCTTCGTCGTCGAGATTGAGGTTGGCGAAGATGCGGTCTTTTTCCATGAGGAAATCGGAAAGGAGCGGCGCGGGAGCATCGGCGGCAAGGGCTTCGCGAAGACGTTTTTGGCGCTCAAGGAGGAAGTACATTTGGGCGCGGAGAGCGGAGCCGGATTTTTCGTTGTAGAAATCTGTGAGGAAGGGATTGTCTTCGCAATCGTAAACGCGGCGGGCGTGGAGGCGTTCGGCGAGGATGCGGGCCAGAGTGGATTTGCCTACGCGGAGAGGGCCTTCGATGGCTATGAAACGGGGCGCCTGTGGCCCTCGTTTGGGGATGGGTGCGCGTTTGGCGGAGGAGTCGTTCCCCATTGGCCGGAGATTATAGCAGCAAATAAGCCGCAATTTGCCACTTGGCGGAAGGAGGTGCCCAAGTACTAGACCAAAGGGGTAATCGGTCGTACTTAGGAAAATGTGACCAATAGGCCAGTGACACCTGTCCTTTGGTACAGCATACTTGCTGGCGTCGCGGGCGGTGGTCTGACGGAGCTCGCGGCAACTGAGGTCACTGAATGTTTCTCGCCGCAGCCCTTTTAGCTTTCAGCCTTCCGCAGCAAATGCCTGTCGCAATGAGCATTTCGGATGCTCCTGCCGCCGCAGCGGACTCGGCAAAACCGGATTCTACTTCTTCCACTACGCTCTCTGCCGCATTGCCTACGGCTCCAACGCCGAAACTGACTGCGGAGAATTCTGAATCTTCTTCGGCCGAGGCGATTTTGCCGGGCGCCGCGATTAAGCCGGCGAATCCGCCGAAGGCCGCGATTCGCGGCATCCGCTACGATACTCCCAAGCAGAAAGTAGCGTGGATTGGATTATCGGTGGCGGGACATGGTGCAGCGGCGTTCGATGCGTACTCGACGCGCCAGGCGATTTCCGGAGGATATGGCACGGAATCGAATCCTTTGCTGCGGCCGTTCGCGCATTCTGGCGCGATTTATGTGGCGACGCAGGTCAGCCCGACGGTGATGGATTATCTGGGCCACAAGATGATGACGAACCGCCGCCCCTGGGTGAGAAAGATCTGGTGGGTTCCGCAAACGGCAGGCGCAGGTTTTTCGATCGCCGCGGGTTCCCACAACTTGAGTTTGGTGAAGTAGCGGAATTTTGAAATAACGATTTCCTGAAAACGATCAAGAAAAAGCGTCCCGCGCCGTTCCCTCCGGCCGGGACGCTTTGCATTCGCCGTTAGATTTCACACGAACAGGTATTTGGCGTTCAACTTTCGTGGTAATCCATCAGGACCAGCCCCACGAGAATGAAACACACCGGCCAGATCCACGACAGATACTTCGGCGCCTTGCTCGTCTGCGGCAATCGCAATTCGAGCCAGCGCGACCACCCTGCAATAATCCCGAGGATCGCCAACGAAGTGTGACTCAATTCAACCAGCAACTCTTCCTTAACATTCCCTAATGCGTGTGAGTGCGTCAGCAGAACCATCCCGCCCAAAACGCATACTCCCGGAAACACCAAAGCAGCGGACATTGATTTCATGCGGCCTGTTTCCACCCTCCAAGTGAATATCGCAAACACAATGATCAGCAAAACCGCAGCACGGTGTTGCAAAACATCCGGAACTGCAAAGCTTTCCCAAAATCCATTTGGCCCCAGCGGCCAGTTCTCAGGGTCGGCCCGCAAGAACAAGAACAATGCCAAACCAAGGAACATCAGTGGCCAGATATTGGCCCACGGAAAATAACGGCTTCGGGCGAGCAGCGCCAGGATTCCCATCAAGAAGACAACCAATCCAGCCCAGCTGTGGTTGTATTCCGACCAGGCAATGTCCGCCGGCTTATTCGTATCCGCCGCGAACTGACCGGGCACAAAGGAAGTTGGCACGGTCTTTCCTTCCGCCATCGCCCGCTTCAGCATGGCGTTTGTAGATTCGGAGAGTTCTTTCACATTCGGGCTTGAAAACCGTGGCATCCTCGGTGCAAAGCGGGTGGCTATCTCTTGCAGGGACACGCGGTCTTGCGTCAAATCTACGGCAGGAGGTTGGGACGTCAATGAAGCTGCCGCCAGAATCACGCTCAAGCCTATGCCGATCTCTACCTCGGCAAACCTCGGTAGACTTGCTGTGCCACTTCCCCCCTCTGGACCAATTTTCCGCACGATAAGGAAATTCGCCGCGCCGAGGAGTAGCATGCAGCCAAAAAGGATCACCTTGGTTGTGACCATCGCGCCGTACGCGGTTCCGTAGAGCGCGTCCCACGAGCCAACGTAGACAAGGCTCATCGCGAGGCCAGCGGCAAAGAGGACGGCTACACTCACCATGGCCTGACGAGAAAAATTCCGAACTATCTGCGTTTTCACCGCCTCGTCCGGCACACGCTTCAACGCCAGTAACAAATACGGTAGCCCGCCGATCCAGCTAGCTGTTGCGAGGTAATGCAAGGCCGTCATTGACGACAAGAACGCGCGATCTTCCATCCGGGCGGCAGAATGACTTGTCATCACCGAAGCCGCAAGCGTCATCGCTGCCGGCAATAACAACCAAAGGCTCATCTTCTTGCGTTTGCCTGTGGGCCAGAACTCAATCGCAACACCGGCCAGGATGGCCAGCAATCCAGCGAGCACGTAGTTCGCTCCGAGAACCGTCCTGAGCGGAAGTTCCGCCGAATGGATCAGCAGAAGCGAATTGCTGACGCCGAAGAACACTTGGGACAAAATGATCCCCAGCGCACTCCAACGGATGAGTTTCCAGGCGGGATTGAGGAGTGCCTCCGATCGCAACTCTTCCCTTCGCGCTGCCAAGAGTAGAAATAGAATCCCCCCGACGGCGACGGTTTGGAAACACAAAATCGCCGCGCGAAGCAAGACCACGAAGTAGCTGAAAATGCTGATCAGTTGCACCATGGATTGTCGCTAAACACTTGTCACAGTGAACGGAATAAGGCCACGTGTAATATGGCCGTCCGGCGCAAGTACCTGCCACGCGATCTTATACGCTCCCGGTTGCAGGCCCGCAGCCTTCGTCGTGAGCGTGTCCGGAGAGGCCTGCTTGTCCAGCACCAAATTCCTCATTGCGTTGTCTGGGTGTACAAGTTGCAGCTTGGAGCGAGCCGCATCAATTCGCACGTTGAACTTCAGAGTGATTGGAACATCAGGCCCGGTAACTGAACTATTCGCTGGCGGCGAGCTCTCCTTGAGAATTGCATGGCCGTCGACGGCTCGCCCTATCAGCTGCCCGGCTACGAGCACCACCATCCAAATGAAGATCCGAATTGGGGCGTTCTTAGGCCAGTGCATGGTCATTGTCCTTATCTCTAATGTTGATGACGATGTCTTCTTTGAGCAAGAAAAACTTTGCGCGAGGGCAATTCATCGCCCGCTTTGCCGCCAGAGATAGAAGTGCTTCCACCAAGGGGGTACGTTGGAGCTCAGGGAGTCGGAGTTGGAGTCGAACTTGGTGGCCCACTCGTGGTGGTCCACTGGGAATCGCTGAGATTCCAGCCGCCGCCAAGCGCGCGATAGAGGTCAACCATGGCCAATTTGCGCCCGAGGTCGTACGAAACCGAAGAGCTCTCCACCGGATACAGCTGAAGTTGAGCATCAACTATCTCGAAATAACTGGCAAGCCCGCTATCGTAACGAGTGAAAGACAGTCGGACCGAGTCGCGGTAAGCCTCCACAGATTTCAGTTGCTCACGGTAGGCCTTCCCCAGTTGCTGATGTGCCGATAGGGATGTGGAAACCTCGCCGAAGGCCTGCGTAACGGCTTTCTCGAAAGAGATCTTGGCCTGGTCGCGCACGGCAAGCGATGCGCGGTATTCATTTTTCAACCGGCCTCCTGTGAATATTGGCCCGGCCAAATTGCCGGCAATGCTCCAGGCTTTTCCGGAAGCCGTGAGCTCAGAAAGCTGAGGACTCACACCTCCAAACAAACCCGTCAGCGAAATCGTGGGAAAGAAATTGGCCTTGGCGACGCCGATATTGGCATTGGCTGCAATTAGATTCTGCTCGAATTCGCGAAGGTCAGGCCGCCGTTCCAATAGCGTTGCCGGCAAACCTGCGGGCACATCTGGTGGGTCGTATTGGTCGGCTAGTGCAGCACCGCGCGCAATCGGACCGGGATTGCGGCCAAGCAGCAAGTTCAGAGCATTCTCTTGAGCAATAATCTGACGTTCGAAATCCGGGATCGTAGCCGCGACGTTCGAGAGTGCGCCTTGAGCGCGGCCGACTTCAAGTCCCGATGCGGCTCCGCCTTCGAACTTGCGTTGAAACAGGTCAAGCGTTTCTCCAAAGCTTTTTACAGTTCGACGGGCAATTTCCAATTGCTCGTCGAGAGCCCGCAACTGGAAGTACCCTTGCGCCACGTCTGACAGGACTACGAGCCGCACATCTCTGCGTGCTTCCTCAGTGGAAAAATACACCGCACGCTGCGCTTCGTTTAGTTTCCGGATACGTCCGAAGAGGTCGATCTCCCAAAGGGTGCTGAAACTGTATGAGTAGTATGTGTGATTTGGAGTTATAGGATCTTGCTGTCCCGAAATGCTCGCACCGTATCCCACCTGCGGGTAATATTGCGAACGGCTGACACCGACGAGCGCCCTTTCCTGTTCAACGCGTGCCAGCGCCAACTGCAGGTCATAGTTGTTTTTCAAGGCCTCGCGGATGAGATCCTGCAGGACGGGATCTTTAAACAGATCCCACCACGCCATGTCCGCAGCGGAAGCGGCCGTAGCTTGTTGCTCGGTGTAAAAATTCGCGGGTGGCTGGACTGCCGGACGCACATACTTGGGACCTAGCGTACAACCCGCGAAAAGGAGTGGGAGAAACACGACGACGATGATTTTGCGCATCAGTCGTGTCCTCCCTGAAGTACAACCGATCCCGGAATGTCCTCAGCTGCCTTTTTGTCTTTACCGGCAATGCGCTCAACCACCACATACAGGACCGGCACAAGAAAAACGCCCAGGACAGTCGCTGCGGTCATGCCGGTGATGACCGAACTTCCCAGTACTCTCCGGCCAATCGCGCCAGCGCCTTTAGCAGTCCAAAGAGGAACACATCCAAGAATGAAAGCAAACGAGGTCATCAAAATAGGTCTGAGGCGAAGACGGGCCCCTTCGAGGGCTGCTTCGACGAGCCCCTTGCCCTTCTTGTTCTCCAAAATGGCGAACTCGACGATCAAGATTGCGTTCTTGGCCGTGAGGCCGATCAACATAACGAGTCCAATTTGAGCAAACGCATTGTTATCCAGTTTGCGCAACAGCAGTCCGGCATTTGCTCCGAGAATGGCCACAGGGACCGACAAGAGTACGCTGAAAGGCAGAGACCAACTTTCGTAGAGAGCAGCCAGAATCAGGAATACGCAAAAGACGGACATGCCGAAAACAATCGCTTGTCCGCCTTCAGCTTTCTTTTCCTGGTAAGACATATCGCTCCAGGCGTAACCCATACCAGCGGGTAAGACTTCTGCGGAAACTTGTTCCATCGCGGCCATCGCCTGGCCTGAGCTGTATCCCGGTGCAGGCGAACCGTTAATCTGGATGCTTCGGAATAGATTGAAGCGATTGGTATATTCCGGTCCCGAAACGCGCTTCACCGTGACCATAGAGGCCAACGGAGTCATATCGCCCTTCGAGTTTCTAACGTAAAAGCTATTGATTTTGTCTGCGCTGACGCGGTACTCCGGCTCGGCCTGGAGGTAAACTTTCCACTGACGACCAAACCGATTAAATTGATTAACGTACGCGCCTCCCAAAAACGCCTGCAACGTCTGATAGACGTCCGTAAACTGTAGGCCCTGTTTCAATACACGATCCTGGTCGATCTCGACAAAAAGCTGTGGCACCGACGGGCGGAAGGTAGCTACGAGTCCACCAATTTCCGGGCGCTTCCGCGCTGCCTGGGTCAACTTTTCAAGGGTCTCTGAGAGCTGCTGAACAGTTCCGGCGGACCGATCCTGCAACATAAAGGTGAATCCGCCGGCTGTGCCAAGACCAGGAATGGCGGGCGGGCCGAAGGCAAATCCCAGAGCTTCCGGAATTTCCTCACGCATTTTCTTGTTCAGAGTTTGCATAAGGCCATTTGCGGAGAGCTCCGCGCCGTGGCGTTCGTGCCAAGGATCGAGTTGAACAAAATAGAAACCGGTGTAGCTGGCAGATGTGTTGGAAAGAAGGCTGAAGCCGACGATCGCGTCGTATCCTTGAACGCCGTGAGTGTGCGCGAGAATATCATCCACTTTGCGCATGACGGCGTCAGTACGCTGTAAAGACGCAGCATCCGGAAGCTGGATCTGAAGGAATGCATATCCCTGATCTTCTTCCGGAAGGAAACTGGTAGGAAGACGTTTACCCATACTCACAGCGATGACCGAAATGCCCAAGAGCAGGATCAGAGCAATGCCCCATCTGCGAACGAGGACGTGGCTCCAATTGACGTAACCGCCCGTCATTTTTCCGAACCACCGATTGAACCCGGCGAAGAATCTGCCGACAAGTCCCTTGGATTGCTTACGTGGACGAAGCAAAAGGGCCGAGAGTGCCGGTGAGAGGGTTAGAGCGTTAAAGGCCGAGATAAGAACGGAGATGGCGATGGTAATCGCGAACTGTTGGTTTAGCAGGCCCTTGATGCCTCCCATGAACGCCATAGGGATGAAGACGGAGGACAAAACCAGGGCTATGCCAATCACGGGAGTTGTAACTTCTTCCATCGCCTTGATGGTTGCCTCTCTGGGTGTCATTCCGTGCTCGATGTTGTGTTCAACAGCCTCGACTACGACGATTGCGTCGTCCACTACGAGCCCAATGGCAAGGATGAGGCCAAAGAGTGAGAGTGTGTTGATTGAAAAACCGAGCATAGGAAAGACGGCAAACGTGCCGATCAGTGACACCGGCACAGCAATCAGGGGAATGAGAGTTGCGCGCCAACCTTGCAAAAATAGGAACACTACAATGATCACCAGGACAATGGCTTCGAAAAGCGTCGTGAGGATTTCTTTCATCCCCTCGGTGATCGGGAGTGTCGTGTCCATGGAAACGACATACTCGAGATCTTGCGGAAACCGGGTTTTCAGGTCTTCCATTTGGGCTTTGACTTGTTTCGCTACAGCCAATGCGTTGGAACCCGGGGCTTGATAAACAGCCATGACGACTGCTGGCTTCCCGTTGTACCGTCCAATTTGCTGATAAACAATTGATCCCAATTCGATCCGCGAGACGTCACTCAACCTAACTGTTGAGCCGTCGGGGTTTTGGCGAACGATGACTTTGCCAAATTCCTCCGCATTGGCGAGCCTACCCGGAGCTCGCACTGCGTAAGTAAACTGCTGGCCTTTGGGAGCAGGTTCAGCGCCGATCTGTCCCGCCGGATTTACGGCACTCTGTTGTTGGACAGCGTTGGTGAGATCGGTAACAGTGAGGCCCAGTTTGGTTAGCTGATCAGGCTTTACCCACACCCGCATGGCATAGTCTGCGGCGCCGAAATTGGTTACTTGCCCAACTCCGGGAACGCGCAACAATGCGTCGTTAATATTGATTGTTGCGTAGTTTCCCAAAAATTGTCCGCCGTAGGTCGCCTTTGGCGAATAGACGGACAGCACAAGCAGAGGAAGTCCCATCAGCTTCTTGACGGTCACACCGTACTGATTGACGGACGTGGGCAAGTTCGGACTGGCTTGGGAGACTCTGTTCTGCGTATTCACCTGGTCGATATCTACGTTAGTGCCTACATCGAAGGTGACCTTGAGGGTCATCGTTCCGTCATTGGCGTTCGTGGACATCATGTAGAGCATGTTGTCCACGCCGTTCATTTGCTGCTCAACTGGAGTAGCAACGGACTGCTCGATCGTCAGTGCGTCCGCACCGGTGTAGGTGGCAGACACGCTCATTTGCGGCGGCACGATATCTGGGAGCTGAGCTACGGGCAGCTTCGCCATCGAAACGAGGCCTATGACCACAGTAAGAATGGCAATAACAATTGCAACGATCGGCCGGTCAATGAAGAATTTCGACATAGCTACATCCCACCATTCGGCGAAACGGCTTGTGTGTCCTTAAATGGCGTGGGGGCAACAGTCATGCCGGTCTTGATGCGCTGCAGTCCATCGACGACAACATTTTCCCCTACCTGAAGACCGGACACGACAATCCACATGTCGCCAGATTGTGGGCCGAGTGTTACGGTCTTGATCGTGACCTTGTTATCGGACCCCACTACTCCCACCTGATAGACACCTTGGAGTTCGGAAACTGCCTGCTGCGGAATCAGAACTGCACTTTTGCGCGTCTCGGTGACGGCGCGGATGCGCGCATATTGCCCGGGACGCAACACATTGCCGGGATTGGGAAACTCTCCACGTACCTGAATTGTTCCGGTTCGTGAATCTACTTCGCGATTTACGAAAAGGGCATGACCACGGCGCGGGTAAACCGTACCATCTCCAAGAATCAACACGAGATCCTGGCCCGCTGTGCGGCCTGTTTTTTCGCGGACAAATCGGAGGTAGTCCTGTTCTGCGACATTGACGTCAACATAGATCGGATTGACGCTCGATATGGTGGTCATGACCGTTGTCGGCGTCATAAGGTCCCCGATCTGGACTTTGGAGACTCCGGCGATTCCGGAAATAGGCGAGGTCACAGTCGTCCAGGCTAGATTTAGCTTGGCATTGTCCAAAACCGCTTGGCCCGCATCTACCCCTGCCTTGCCCGCGGTTTCTGAACTCAGCGCCTTATCGAGTTCGGCTTGGCTTACGGCCCTCTGAGCCACTAGGGGTGTATAACGACGCACGTCAATCTGCGCCTGTCCGAGTGAAGCGCGGGCTCGCGCGAGTTCTCCCTGTGCATGTTCGACGGCTGCCTGGGCTTGCCGCTTGTCAAGCTGGAACATGGGCGCGCCCTTCTCTATGTATGAACCCTCCGTATAGAGGCGGCTAAGCAAAAATCCGTCCACCTTGGGTCGAATGTCGGCATCCACGTTGCCGGACATCGTTCCGACCCACTCTTGACGGATAGACACGTCCTTCTGAATTGCTGGTGTAACCGTAACGCCGGGAGGCGCGGGTGCAGGCTTCTCGGCGTTTGAGGAACAGCTGGCGCTGATGATCAGCGCACCCATCAGTGCGCCGATGTGCAGCAACTTAGCAGCGAATCGGCAAATGATCGGCCATAGGGAGGATTCCCCGCCCAAAATCACCTTTGTCCCATAAGGCGGTCGCAAGGCGGCGTGGAATTTCGGATGAATCTTCATTTATTTCGCCTCCGCATTTCGGATCCAGCTCGCTCGAGTCGCAATGGCTTCTCCCTGTATCTTTCGCACTCGCGAGGCGCGCGCCGCGACCCTGGATTCCTCTGAACTGCAGAATTTCACTTGAGGCGAACGCTAGGGTGGCCTCATTTGCCCATCAAAGTGCGTTCACTGGGCGGGAGGCTAACAATTGGTCGCGCAATGGGGAACTGTCAAAACTAGCAGGTAGTTGGCCTCCAGATGAGAATTAGCAAGAATGCCTGACATCGGGCTAAACGCTTGAGGAGAGGAGTCTTGGAGGTGCGCCGAGGACGGAAATACCAGACTTGCCGCTTTAAGAAACGCTTCGCATGGGGACGATAAACTTACTCGCAATGAGGTAGGAGTAAAGATGCCCCAAAGGAGGGACCGGCCGGAGCGCGTCCGCAGCGATCATGCCGTTCCTTTCTTCCCATTGCCAGCCAGTTGCTGACACGGATGCGAGCGAATCTTGAATTGCGGAAGCTTTCGCCGGGTAAGCGTAAACGCACACGTTCTGGGCAAACAATTTGGAAAGGCCTTCGAGCAATCGGCCTTCGAGCGTCCCGTGCGCTTGGGATAGGAAACGAATTAGAACAGAGACGTCAACTGCAAAGCGGACCGGAGCTTGCGTGTAGCGGTTGACGAAGGACGTCATCCGGTAGAGTTCATTGTAGCCAAAGACAAGAACATCACTACAACTTGCGCGCAAGGCATCCACCCGGCGGGACAGGTCGGAAAAGTCAACGGCGGCGTTTGTCAAACCCGGAGCCGTGGTGCTGAGAGCCAACAGACTGAGGGGTTCCCCGCTCTTTGATTCAGTCTTCAGTTGGAGCATTGCGGCGGACAGCATCTCTTGCTGAGAAGATTCAATGCTTTGCGATGCGAAGGGAGCCAACACGATCGGTCTTTTTCGGAGAGTTTCTGTAGGCGGTGTCTGGGGATTTCTGCCTGTAAAGAGCACGGCCTCGGCCATGCCTCCGTGGACAAGCATCAGCAAGGCTTCCTGGCGATTCCATCCCTCAAACGCGGGGCCTCGCAATTCGATGAAGTCGATTTCAATCCGTTGTGCGGTGACTTCGTCCAGAAGAGCCTTCAATGAGTCCTGCTTGCTCGGGCCTGGATGAAAGACGGCATGAATCAAGTTGACGCCGACAACGCCAAGCGCCTCCTGCTGCAGCAAATTGGATGGGTCCCTCAGATTGAGGTGCAGCAGGAGGTCATTGGGCATTCCTCCAGGGCGATCCTGAAAGCGGATTCCCATCCAACCATGACATTCGTTCGTGCCGGCGAAGTTTTGAGCTGAAACGGTATCGGCGAAGGAGAAAAGACGTGTTTGTGGGTCAAGGCTCTGTTGTAGTTGTGCAACGAGCAAATTCCATTCCTGCTCTATCATGGCCTCAAGCCTCTGCATGGAAACATAGCGCGAGCCCGCTCCATACAGACTGTCGCTAACCGGCTTGCTATAGGCCGAAACTGTCTTGGCGACGGTGCCCGAGGCAGCTCCTACGCGCAGAAACCAACGGGCCACTTCCTGCCCGGCGCCGATTTCGGCAAACGAGCCGAATATGGTTTGATCCAAATTGATTGCTAACGCTTTTTGATGAGTGTCGAGAATATTCGCGCCAGACTTCATTCGCTCTCGCTATGCAACGCCCACAATGTGGAAGCTAGGTGCCAATTTTTACGCCAATGACTTCGCCCGAGACCACGATTTCCACACGACGGTTCTTTTGCCTGCCTGCAGCGGAACTGTTGTCATCGGCCGGGCTAGTCTTGCCAAATCCCCGTGAAGTTACAGTACTGTCAGCGAGTCCCTGTCCGATAAGGTAGCCGCGCACCGATTCCGCACGCTGTTCAGAGAGTTTTTGATTGACTTCATCGCTGCCAACGTTATCGGTATGGCCTTCGACTGCCAGATTTAGACCAGAATGAGCCAGGATAATGCCCGATAGTTTTGCCAGCTTCTCCCTTGCTTCAGGCCGAAGGTCATATTTTCCGAAGTCAAAGAGGACGTCTCCCATGTTGACGACAAGGCCGCGCGGGGTATCGCGGGTTTCCAAAACGCGATTGAATTGTTCCAGCAGTTGGGCGCGCAAGTCCGCAGCTGCCTTTCGAGCACGTTCTGCCTCAGCCTCCGCCGCTGCTTCCTTTGCTTTCAGCGCATCTGCCTCCGCTTTGGCCTTCGTAGCGGCGGCCGCGGCCAATTCAGCCTGACGCTGGGCCTCCAGATCTGTCTTGCGTTTTGCTTCTGCCGCTTCGGCTGCAGCCTTTGCTTCCGCTTCTGCCTTAGCTTGGGCGGCCGCAGCAGCACGCTCTGAGGCTATACGCCGTTCCTCTTGGCGTTGGGCTGCAAGCGCGCGCGCATCCTCCGCAAACTGCACAGTTTGCCGGGAGGCGGAAATGATTTCCTTTTTGTCTGCTTTCCTGGCTAGGGCGTTCTCGGCGATTTCCAAGCTTCCCTTTGCTTTTGAGAAGATTTCCTGAGCATCTGCTTCGGCCCCGCGCGACTTCGCGATATCCACAGCGTTGCGCGCTTCATACATCTCCAGTGGGACACGTTCGAGATCGGGTGTCATCGCAAGGGGGTTCCCGAGTTTTTCGTATTGGGTTCGTTTCATTAGCTTGTATTCATTTACGGGAAAGCGCTTTCCCTTCGTGTCTTTCCGTGCCTCACTCTCTAGAACCACGGTCTCACTAGGCAGACGAACCGCAAAATATGGTTCGGCTGTCACGATCATTGAAAATGTCTGCGCTGGTGTGCTGGCGTTTAATTTTGCTTCGCCATCTTTGTTAACAAGCAGCTCACCGAGATTTCCAGTACGCCCGTCCGGGGTGATGACCCACATCACGTACGTTAAAAACTCCGCGCCAAGCTTCGAGGGTTGCTCCAGACCTTTGATGGTCACTTCAATATTTGTCTTTCCCTGCTTGGCCTCGACTTTTGCCTCACCGTTGGCCTGGGGTATCAAATCCGTGCCCTTCAGGTCGACCTTGGTGCCTGCGCCAACCGGAAATCCAATCGCGGTCACCGACTTGCTGACGAGATAGGATGTCGGCACCTTTTGTTCCGACTGTGCTCGAGCGGTGCTGGTTGATAGGCAGAGCACCAGGCAGGCGAGCAGAATAGGGTGGCGGTGGCTCATAAATCCTCCAGATCTCTTAGGAATCCCATCACAAGAAAACTGCCAGAAAGGCGGGATATAGCCACTGCTAAAACTAACAGGTATGCGCTCCGCCCCCGAGCACGCGGTTCTTGCTTAGAAGTTCACGAAGTCGTCCATTAAGGCTGTCGCTCGTCGATCGATTTTCCGATCTGTCTTTTTTGACAGTTCCTTCGGATTTGCGGCCAAGACTATGCTGCTGGAAACGGAGGCGAGTTCTCTGCTGCCTGAGCATCCCCTGCGGACCCCCAAAGAGGCCGCCTCCATCCTTCCTGCGTGGGCGAATATGCCGATACTCACAATACTGATCCTAGTAACCGTCCTTTCATTCTTGTGCCTTTCAGGCAATGTGATCAGTGCCGCCGGCAGAGGGCGCAGCCAGAGTCAACGCCCGTAATGAGAAGCGGCAATTCGCGCCGGCATCGATAAGAGTTTATATATTGATGATTCAATCGAACCTCAGGCCTGCCCATCAGCAACACGGCCCACCTTGTTGTTTGCAAGGTGGGCCGTGTTGTCCGTGGCAAGGAAAATCTCCTGTTTCACGCCTGCGCACACAAGGCTGCGGTTCCCAGCACGCTTGAGGCAATCGTCAAAAATGCTTGCTTCTAGAACCAGAAAACGGCGCCGCCCTGGTAGCGGAAATTACTCTGGTTCTGGTTGCCACTTGTGAAGCCATTGCCGAAGCGGGTGAGCACGAAATCGAACTGTGCGGGCCGGATAGCAATCGATTTGGTAACCGGAATATCAACGCCTCCGCCCAAGACGAAAGAGAAGGCATTATTGCTTGGGTTCGTCGAAGTGGTGCACGTGTTCTGGCAAGCCTTTGCCAAATTTGTGAAAGTATTGGAATGGGCACCGCCGAACATCGCTTCCACAAAGGGCTCGAAATGCTGCGCGCGGTGTTTCAAAACGGGGCCTACATTGTAGGTGAAAAGATTGCCACTAGCCGTAACGATGCATCCCGCCGGGCACGGACTGTTAGATGTTGCCGGAAAAGCAAAGGTTTTCGCGAGGCTGCCGTAACCCTCGAATTCACCTTGGATTCCGAAGAAGTGGTTGACATTGACGATGGCTCCCCCGCCCCCTCCGTTCATGCAAAAGCCGCTGACGATGTTGCTGTTTTCAGGGTTGAACCGCATGAAGGAGTAGACCAGGGGAACTTCTACGTTGGGGTAATCCTGTGCGAATGCGGCGGAGCAGAACGTAAAAAGCATTCCCAGAAGAATTACACTTCTAATATTGATTACGTGGTATCTCATTTTGGATTTATGTTCAGACTGTCAGGGTCCGATCTGCCGGCCTCTAACTGTCCCTAATGACTCGACGCGTTGCTCATTACCTGCAATTGCTTCGCCCTCCGTCGTTAGCGAGAACTCGCATCTTCGAGTCCACGAGTCGCAGAAACGACCCGATTCTCTTTAAGTGTTTATTCGAGGTGGACGACCAACCACTGTTATAAGTGACAGATTTTGCGGAAAACACGAGAGAACGCGCTCCGCGCATGGTGCTAGCAGTAAGGCTGAGAGGAAACAGTAAGGTAGCGCGCCTCGACGGAGTTCAAGGAACGAGAATCTTTGATTTGATGGCGAACTGAATCAGCTCCGCAGTCGATTCGAGGTTTAACTCTTCCATGACCCGATATTTGTGAAAAGCAACGGTTCGTGCGGTTACGTGCAGCACGCTAGCAACCTCTTTCATAGACTTACCCTCTGCCAATAGTTGAACAACCTCCCGTTGCCGTGGCGTCAAAGTTTTTGCGCGGCCTTTCGGGCTGGGATTATTGATAAAGGCCTTCTGCATTCCGCGCGCAATCTGCGGAGTAACATAGGACTTTCCTTTTAGCGACATGTGGATTGCGCGGATCAATTCGGATGCTGCGGAGCTTTTTAGGAGATACGCGGAAGCCCCGGAACGCATCGCTTCTGCGGCCAAGTCGGGATCCTCGTTCATCGTTAGGAAGATAATCCTCACAGCGGGCATCTGTTCTTTCAATCGGACGCCAGCTTCCAGGCCATTCATGAGCGGCATACCGACATCGACCACGATCACGTCGGGTTTAAGATTTGGCGCAGCTTCCAGTAAGGCGCGCCCATCAGACACAGTGCCCACCACCTCGAAGTCAGACTCCAAGAGCTTACGAAATGCCTCAAGAAGGATCGTATGGTCATCGGCCAGCATGACCCGCGGAAGTGCCATGAATACCTCGCTCGCAAACTTGATGCTGGGGGTAAGGAGGCTACCCCGCATACTGGCAGTATTGACAGTCTCTATCTTCCGGCCTCGCGCTATACGATCCTAAATAAATGGGTCGCGCGTCAACCTCCGCTGCCGCGGGATCATACTCTGGCATTTGGTGCGCCCATGTGGAGGAAAAATCAGCGTCCCGAGCGAGACGCTCCTTGAATTTCGCTTACAACAGTCCGTGTCTCTGCCAGTTGGCAGGTGACACAAGTGCTCAGGCGACGAGATTACTTGTCGATCTGCTTGGCTCTTTTGAGTTCCTGTAGCTCAGCCGGCGGTACTAGAAGTTCTGCGAAGCCGCAGTCCAGGCACACCAGGATCTCCTGAGATAGATAGATTGGACTAACGTTTAGGTTCTTCACGCCGGGGAGACTCGCCGTCAGCTCTCCCGTGAGATGTTGCAAGTTAGCTGACGCGCAGATTTTGCATGGCATTTAGGCTCCGAACAGATTGCCCGCACTCGAGCGCAGGTTTCTTGTGGGGAGAACATCGACTGGATGCCATCCTCCCGCCCAAATACTAGCATAGGATTCTCCGTTCCGCGGTGCCCTACCGGTGACTTCGTCGTGACTGGCAGAATTGACAGCATTCAAGGTTCTTTTCCTGGGGGATATTTGTAGTTGTGGGCCGCCAAAGCTCCGGCCCGAAGAATTGTTTTTCCCCATCTGACGGGCACGCACTCAGGGTAGGCGGGCCATTTGAACAGAATCAGAATACTGTTGGCAGATGACCATCCTGGCTTTCCGAAGCTGGTGGAAAGCATGCTGGAGCCTGCATTCGAGATCATCGGGAGTGTTTCTAACGGGCGGTCTTTGATTGACACGGCGATAGAGCTAAAGCCGGACGTCGTAGTCACGGATATCTCGATGCCGATTCTTAATGGCATAGAAGCAGCCGCCCAGCTAAGGAAATCGGGCTGCGAGTCGAAGATCGTTTTTCTGTCAATTCATTCGGACCCTGACTTCATGCGAGCTTGCCTGTCAATCGGTGCCCTTGGGTACGTCATTAAGCCTCGAATGGCGACCGAATTGGTGCACGCCATACAAGAGGCTCTGGCAGGACGTGTTTTTGTCTCCCCTAGTGAGAAGACCTGAAAATTGACGGATAGTGAGGCATCTATGCCTGCTCTGGGAATCGCCGCCGTAGCTGCAGAGCTCAAGTCCCGATTTTTGGAAGGGATTGGCCCGCAAGATCTTAAAGTCATCCTGGCAGCCGCAAAACCGCGGCAGTTCAAGGCCAATTCCGTAATCGTGAGCCAGGGTAATCCTTCAGACTATCTGTATCTGCTGACAAAAGGGCGCGCCCGATACTTCTTCACGACGGAAGACGGTCGCAAGCTACTGCTTCTGTGGCTTACACCCGGGGAAATATTCGGTGTTGCAGCCCTGTTGGGGACGCCGTCCTCATATCTTGCGAGCACGGAGACGATCAAAGATAGCCACGTTCTTGTGTGGGATCGCTCTACGATTCGAGGGCTGGCGACGCGGTGCCCAAGACTTCTGGAGAATGCACTTGCTACCGCCTCGGACTATTTGGCCTGGTATGTTGCTGTCCACGTAGCTCTTACGAGTCATTCAGCTCGCGAGCGGCTCGGCGGCGTTGTGATTTGCCTGGCCGAGCTCATAGGGCAAAAAGTTCCGGGGGGCTTTGAGTTTGACGCCACAAATGAAGAGCTTGCCAGCGCGGCCAATATCACACCATTCACGGCAAGCCGCTTGTTGAGCGAGTGGCAGCGCAAACGGGCGGTGCAAAAGCATCGCGGCAAAATCCTTCTCTGCTCTCCGGAAAAACTGCTGCTGAGTTCAGTCTGACCCTGTCCGACTTCCAATTCCTTATTTGACTGATAGTGCTTCCCTGATTGCTCCTCGGCAAGTTCAAGGATGCTCGTGAACAATGACTCGTCCAGACGAGGCATGGGATTCTGTTTGGCGGAACCCGTTACGAGGCGACCGGAGAGTTCCCGGTTATGAAGATCATGCATACAGAGGCAGTGGAAATGTCATTGGTCAGGATTCTGTTGGTAGATGATTTTAGTCTTTGGCAAGATTTCGTTCGGACATGCTTCAAAGAACGGTCGGACGTACACATTTTAGGTATTGCATCCAACGGATCGGAAGCCATTCAAAAAGCGGCGGACCTCCAACCTGATCTGATTCTATTGGACATCGACCTTCCGGATATGAGCGGCATCGAAGCGGCGGAACGGATCCGACAACTCGTCCCCAAGATCAAGATAATCTTTTTGACGGGTCATTCGGAACCTGAATTTGTGCGAGAAGCTTTCAGAGCAGGTGGGGACGGTTACATTCTTAAGTGGGATGCGGCGAAAGAGCTAGTTGTTGGCATGGAATCAGTTCTTCTCGGACAGAAGTTTTCAAGTAGTAGCGTAGAAGAGATCTGAGGTGGATAGCAAAGGTAGGACTGACTCGACTGTCTTATTTTCGCTTGATAATCACGGCCGTTAAATCATCTTGTTGCTTCGTGCCGCCGGAGAATTCAATCACCGCTTGGTACAAATCAGAGATGATTTCACTCGGGTGCTTTGCCCTCGATGTGCGGATGGCCTGTTCCAATCTCATTGGGCCGAACAATTCGTTTTGAGGATTGGCCCATTCAAAAAAGCCGTCCGTCGCCAATACCAGCAGGTCGCCGGATCCAAGATTGAGGGCGTGTGGAGGCTCGGAGACAAGGTCCGCTACTATGCCAAGCGGCAGTCCCTGCGCGCCCATCTCGTCGAAACGATCCTCTTTTAGCGCATAAAGGAATAGCGGGCCATGCCCCGCCGAAAGCAGTTCTACCTGCGAGCTTCGCGGAGTGCAGACTACCATTACAAACGTTACGAAACGCCCTTCCCCAATGTCGCCAGCCAGCAGGGCGTTGATTTGCTCCATCGTTGCCATCAGTGCGCCACAGCCGCGAAAACTAGCCCTTGCATACGCGCGACAAACTGCCGCGAGCATGGCGGGGCCAATTCCGTGTCCGGTTACATCTGCTAGCGCTATGACAAGTTTTCCATCGGGCAGGCATTGCCAGTCATAATAGTCTCCGCCTGTTTGGTCCGCAGGCTTGTTCCATCCAGCGATTTCAAAACCTTCGAGCTGCGGCGCGCTGCTCGGAAGCAAAGACTGCTGTATGGAACGGGCGATCTCCAGGTCGTGTTCTAGACGCTCCACTTGACGCCGCGTTTCAGCTTCACGGAGAGCAGCATCCACCTGCTTTCTGACCTCTCCAGCAACTACTCCTGCGACAAATCCAGAGACAACAAGTGCCAAGGCGTATCCAATAACGGCCTTTTGGGGCGAGAGCAGGGATGAGGCCTCGCCAAAGGGGGGTCGCCAACCGAGATAGGCTGCGCCGACCAGGTAGCTGGTTGCCGCAACCAATCCAGAGAGCCTGCAGAGTGCGGGATTCAGGCGCAGCACCGAAAGAATAATGAAGAGGAAAAAAGCCAGGACCGCGGGATTCGCCAGCGGCCGATACGCCACGTCTATAGAGGAACTTCTGATAAGGACAAGTCCGAGAGCTGGCAGGAAGGTTTCAACAACAATATTGGTAACCCATACAGAATTGCTGAGGTCTTTTCCTTTTCGAAGGGAGCGGTTTACCGCTATCAACATCGCGGATTCATATATGGCAAATAGAGCGAGCAACTCAAACGTGATGAACCACGAAGAGATATTTTCGCTGCCCCCGGCGACGACCGTTCGAATCGTTCGTAACAAGAGAGCTACGGCAATGGTTCCCAGAACGATCAGAATCCGAAGGCGCTCACTCTTCAGGAGAGCCTGCTGAAATGCCGAGGATTCGATACGCGGATGGCTAACGGTCATAACCGCTATTCTGAGAGAGCTTTCAAGTACTTGATGAGCACTACATCGTTGCCTTTTTCGTTGTAAATGAGGTCGTCGACGAAATGCCGGGCCATCAGAACGCCATAACCACCCGGACGCAAACCCTGAACCTCACGATCGGCGTTGTGCCGGATAGGATCCTCGGGGGGATTAGCCATGGCCGTGTGGCGCATCTCTTCTAGCGAGAACCCTTGGCCCGGGTCTTTGACACGACAAATCACCATGCGCCGAGCCCGCAGGTAGGCGACCTCAACATTCTGGCTGGGGTCAAAGCGCCCACCATGCTCAATTGCATTCAAAAGTATCTCGCGGAACGCGGTCGCAACGTCTTCTTTTTCCTTATCAGGTAGCTCGGCAACCTCGTGGATAAATTGAACCAACCGTTCAGCAGTGCTCAGGTCGCAACGTGCGGCGAGGCGTATCCAAGCCGGCGTTGACGACAGGATCTCAATGCCATCGTCCCAACACGGCCCTTCTGCAGCCAATTGAATCATGAAAGCCAGCGATTCATAGGAGAGTGGTCGCGAAAAATAGCTGAACGCGTGCTCGCGCATGGAGGCAAGCACATCGGCCGGCGTGGTTTCGTCGGTGAGAATGATCAGCCTCGTGTGCGGATGAACACGTCGGATTTTGCGCAGCAACTCGACATCCTCTCTTCCGGATGTCTTCTCGCTCGTAAGAACGAGTGCACAAGGCCTTGCTAAGGCAACTGCCAGGGCGGCGATGTTGTCGGACGCGCGCTGGATATTCCAATGGCGCGGGTCGAGAGCGACATCAAGAATGGCTTCTACTTGCGGATCTCCGTCAACCACAAGGGCGGTTTTTGGAGATGCTGGTCCGAATTCAGGAGAAACCGCAGTATTCATGGCAGTCTACTAGCGAAGGTATCGGAGGGCGGTGCATACACACTACTGTAAGTTTTGCCAGATGTCCGTTCGCTTCGCGAAGCGTACAAGCATTTCTGTTGGCTTGTAGTCGTTAGTTCAGTTTGCTCGAACCCGGGATGTTTCTAAGTGAGGCAGGAGTCCACCTCATTCTCATAACGTGTGACTTGCATTCAGGCTTTCCGCGGAAAATGTTACAACTCCCGTTGCTTCTCTGTTCCTGTCTCAGAGCCCCAGGCCGCGGCAACATTTGACCTCAGCGGTTACCTAAAATGAAAATTGTACTGTCCCGTAGTTCGATCCTCCGAGCGACGATCATCTTCATTATTCTCGCGACGCTGCCTAGCACAGTCCGACGGCTCATACAGACGGGCGATTTGTATTTATTTACCGGGCGTTTCTTTGAAGACGCGTTGGCACGATTGTCGGGCCCGGGTCGATTAAGGTTTATCTTGCAACCAATCGTTGCGATCTTTCTTGGTGCGCGCGACGGCGTGAAAGACGCTCGGGCAGGAATCCCGCCTTTTCTCTGGGCGCTAGCGTTCCACGGACAGCATCGGCGGGAGATGCTCCGCAGCGCATTCGCATCCGTAAGTGATTTGGTCGCCATCGCGATCCTTGTGGATCTGATCGCGCAGTTTCTGATCTTTCGCGAGATTCATCCCGGCGCGGCGTTGTTGTTGGGGCCTGCCTTGATTGGAATACCGTATGGCGTTGCCAGAGTCTTCGGGAATTGGGCCTCAAGAGGCCGACGCCATCAAGATTATCCAACAGTGTGAAACGATCGCTTCAGTCAGTTTCGGCTTGACCCTGGGTACGCGACGTCACTGGTTCCTTGGAGATGTATGTGCCGTTCCGGTTTCTACGGGAATTGTTTCTTTCTAGAGTTTCTTCTAGAAAAGACTCTAGTTCTTGCCTATTCAGCGTGAAGCTGTCGTCTACAGATTCGGCTGTCAAAGGCAGTTCCGTGCTCTCTTCCCGGCCCGAAACACCATACCGTGATCTTCGAGCGATCAGCTTCTGCACCTGAACACGGGCTAGCAGACGGGGACCGCCGAGCGATTCTGCCGTCAGCAGGACGCGGGCGAATTTCTCTACGGTTTCCATGTGGTAGTAGGCCGTCGTTAGATCCTTCCCGCTCGTGACTACACCGTGGTTCTCCAGCAGGATCGCATCATGTTTGGATACAAGGGGCTCGAGGCCCGCGCAAAGTTCCCAGGTGCCCGGCGTTCCATACGGCGCCAAGGGAACTTTCCCCAACGAGATGACCACTTCCGGAAGGATTGCCTCTTCCAAAGCGCGTCCCGCTACGGCAAATCCGGTCGCGATTGGCGGATGCCCATGACAGACAGCCTGCACGTCGGGTCTGGAGCGGTAGTAGAGGAGGTGCATCTGCATTTCTGAGGAAGGATGTCCGTTCCCGCAAAGAACCGCACCGTTCAAATCAGTAACCAAGAGATCTTGGGGTGCCAAATCTCCTTTACAAGCGCCCGCAGGTGTAAGCAGAATCCGGTGTGCATCGAGCCGCACTGATAAATTGCCTTCGCACGCGATGACATATCCTCGTTGATACATCTGACGACCGAACTCGCAGATTTCCGCCCGGTGCCTTTGCTCGGCTTCTGAATGTTCAACTCGTTCAAACATGCCAACGTCTGGAGTCATCGGAATATCTCTCGCGCAGGTTTAGGTCAACAATTCGCTTCTTTGGTGTTGAGAGTCAGTGGCACATGCTTACTTTCCTCTCAGGTCCTCAGTTGAAGAGCTAGAACATCTGCCGTGTGCGATGGGCACATTTCTAAAGGGAAGACGGGAGCGGCCGGGCACGCTCCCATCCTGCTCTTTCTTCCAGCTTACCGCTTACGCTTTTGCACTGAAAAACAGGGCAGCGGTTTTCCGAATCGCCATGCCAGTCAATGAAACTGCGCAAAGAAGTGCACCGAGCAATCCGATGAGCGGAAAATCACTGGCTGTCTTCGGCAGCTTCTTGGGTGCCGGCTCGGCTGCAGCGGTTTCAACGGGTGCTGGGGCAGGTGTCGCCGTGGCAACAAGAATCGGAATATCGGCCTTTGGTTCGGGCGGAGGCGGTGGCATCTTTCCAGTTCTCCTTACTTCCTGTGTGACCACTGTTTCCGGAACCTCGGTCACCCTCTGCGCCTGAATCTTCATTCCCTTTTTTAGGCCCCAAGCATCTTTTTCCTGTCCGTCAACCATGAATTTCTGGCCGTTGGGGATTTTGAAGCTTTGGTTCTCGCCATTTTCCAATGTCAAGATAACGGTTGTTGGCGGTGTGACGTGCCAAACCTTTCCGGTGACTGTCTCGACTGTAGTAATCACCTTTGGCGTAGTGCTCATGATTGTTTGCTTTTCCACCTTCATCCCGACCTTAGCGGAATGGATGTTAACCGGCTTTCCATCAACCATAACTGTTGTGCTATCCGGGACATTGTCAAAGTGCCTAAACGAGCCATCTTCCATCTTGATGACCACATTGTTCCCGTTGATGTACACAATTTCGCCGCGTTCTACTTTTACCTCTCTTGCTGTTGGACCATGTGCTTCCGTTTTTTGCGTCTGCACTTGCGCGGTTGCCGAGAGGGAGAGCGCGAGACAAACAACGCTTCCACCCAGCAGGCCACTCAAGAGTTGCTTTGACCGAATAATAGACATCATTTTATCTTCTCCTTGTTGTTGGTGTTCTTGCCCGTGGTAATCGAGACCTCGCTGGCCCTCCGATTCCGCTTGCTAGAATTTTCCATGGACGCCGTGACGATGTAGCGTTTTGGCGCGCTTCCCACGTAATAGAAGGGAAAGCAGGTCACTAGCGTCAGCGTTGGGACCGGCGTTGCGTTTAAGACGTACGTATCTGTAGGCAAAACGATCTGAATTTGGCTAACGACATACCGATCCTCTCCTCCGGGGTACTCGAGTTCCATAGTGTCGCCAAGCTCGATGTCCTTAAGTCCCCGAAAAAAACCGTCACGATGCCCGGCTATTCCGAGATTGCCCGCTTGACCGATTTGAGCCGTACCAAGAATCCGCCCGACTCCACGATTTAGCGTTAGATCGTCTGTATCGTTGAAAACCGGTACCTCAAGCTCGATCTTCGGGATGCGAAGAATAGCCAGCGGCAGGTCCGTTTTCTTGGCAAGACTGTCCTCGTATTCTTCGATCCGCTTGATTGACCAAAGACTAAAATTAACTTTAGTCGATGAGATGGGATCGAATGTGACAGAAGGATTTGAAGCGGGATTTGTCGCATTCTCCGCTTGGAAACGCGTTATGGCTGCCCGCGATGCAACGGTTCTGTGAAATCGTGAGGCGCCCCATATGGCCAAGAGCGTGAGACCGATTGCAAGGAGAGTCTTTTCCGCTCTTTGAATCTTCATTAAGCCACCCTGGGATATTCCGATCACACTTCACCCAAAACGTCACAAGCCACTAGAATCCCCGACGAACTGGAGGAGCTAGCCCTAGCTTCGTCCTTCGTTTTCCTTTCAAACCGCACAGACAGACTTTTGAAACGGCGGTCGAAGTCAAAGGTACTTTGCTCCGTTTCTAGCGAGGCAATATAGGCAAGATTCCAGTCTCGGCAAACTGTCAAAAGTGACAGGCCCACGACCAGCGAACACGCGCGCGAACCGTACTCGCGACCCCTTCCGTGTTTACCGGCCGTGACCAGCTGACACGGAGTTATTCGGCGACGCTAGAAATATCTCCGGCGAGGAATATCCCACTGGTATTTTTGCCAGTATTCCAAATTCGTCTACCGGCATAAAACCAAGCTATGCCAAGTGGCAATGGGAGTAGAGAAATGCCAATCCGCATGCAAGACGTATGGAAGCAATTGACAGCCCTACTGTGCTCGCTTTTGCTGGTTGCCAGCGGGTCGCCGCCAGCGGCACAAGCGCAAGAACCGCAGCAGGCCGCGGCGACCGAGGAGCAAGCTCCAAAAATTCCCAATGATCAGTTGGACTCTCTGGTTGCGCCAATTGCGCTGTATCAGGACGAGCTCTTGGCTCAAGTCCTTATGGCATCAACTTATCCGCTGGAAATCGTGCAGCTTCAACAATTTCTCGCGAAGCACAAGGACCTGAAGGACAAAGCATTGGCCGATGCCGTGATGAAGGAAAACTGGGATCCGAGCATTCAAGCGATGGCTGCGCTTCCCGATGTCGTTAAGCGATTGTCGGACGACATCAAATGGACGACCGATCTTGGAAATGCTGTTCTGGCCCAGCAATCTGATGTTATGGATGCCGTGCAACGCATGCGTGCGAAGGCTGCGGAAAAGGGCAACCTGAAATCCAATGAGCAGATAAAAGTAGAAACAAAAGTCGTGGAGAACAAGACTGTTATCGTCGTCCAACAAAGCAAACCGGATGTTGTCTACGTTCCGAGCTACGACCCCGTGGTTGTTTACGGCCCACCTCCGTATCCCTACCCGCCGATTGCTTATCCCCCTCCTGGCTACTACGCAGCCGGAATGGCAATTTCATTCGGCGTTGGGATGGCTATGGGAGCGGCCTGGGGAGGAGGGGGCTGGTGCTGTAACAGCGGATGGGGCGGAAACAATGATATAACGATCAATAATAATAACAGTTATGTAAACAACTCGAACAGGCAAAATGTGAACAATAGCGGCAATCGGACCGGAAATCGCACTGGTGGCAGTAACAACTGGCAGCACAATCCACAGCACCGCGGCGGCGCTCCTTACTCGAATAAATCAACCGCCAACAAATTCGGAGGGCAGACAGGTGCGCGCCAGAATCAGGCGGGCGGAAGGAACCAGGCGGGAACCATGGATCGTGGCGGCAGTGGTGGCAGACAGCAAGCAGGATCCATGGATCGTGGCGGTGGTGGCGGTAGCGGTAGACAGCAGGCAGGGTCCATGGACAGGGGGAGTAGCGGTGCAAACCGGGGTGGCGGAGGGGGCGGCGATAAAGTTGGCAACCGAAGTGTATCGTCCGGCTCCGGTGCCAGCTCGAAGGGTGGTGGTTTTGGCAGTGGCAGCAGTTCAGGCCGCTCGAGCGGAAGCAGCGCAAGGGCCAGTAGTTCACGCGGCTCGTCTAGTATGGGCGGCTCCCGCGGCGGCGGCGGCGGGCGGCGGAGGTAATTAGTCCATGATCAAAGAGAAACTAATCATGTCAAAACCAGCGAATCCACATGGTTTGGCCATTTTCCGAGTGCTTTTGCCGGCAGTTTTGCTTTGCGTCCCGGCGGCGTACTCACAAACGCAGAAAGTACCCGCGGCGCAGAAATCGTTCGCAACACCCAAAGAAGCTGCCGAAGCGCTAATTCAGGCCGCGGAAAAGTTTGATGTACCTGCGCTCAAAGAGATTCTCGGGCCGGATGGCGAAGACTTGGTGTCTTCAGATGACCCTGTCCAAGACAAGAATAATGCCAACGGATTTGCTGCAAAAGCACGGGCGAAAAATGAGATTACCGTCGACCCCAAGAATTCGAAGCGTGCCGTCATTTCCGTCGGCGATGAGGATTGGCCTCTTCCGATCCCCATTGTAAACAAAGGAGGAAAGTGGTCATTCGATACTAAGTCTGGTCGCCAAGAGGTCCTTTTTCGACGCATTGGTTCCAATGAACTGGACGCCATCCAAATCTGCCGGGGTTATGTTGACGCGCAACTCGAATATGCCCAGGAAAAGCATGACAACGCTGAAGTGAATCAATATGCGCAAAAGATCATCAGCACGCCGGGGAAGCATGATGGTCTTGCATGGCGGAAGCCCGATGGAACTTGGGACGGGCCCGTTGCTGAGGGGATCGCTAAGGCTCTGGAGCAAGGCTACACAAGTAAGGGGCAGCCATATCACGGCTACTATTTCAAGATTTTGAAAGGGCAAGGCCCCAATGCGCCGTTAGGGCAGATAGACTTCGTCGTTAACGGAGCAATGATCGGCGGGTTTGCTCTTGTCGCCGCGCCAGCTGATTACCGCGTCACGGGAGTGAAAACATTCATCGTTAGCTATGAAGGGATTGTCTATCAGAAAGATTTGGGACCAAACACGCTCCAGATCTTTAAGGACATGGAACTCTATAACCCGGACAAAACATGGAAGCGCACGGACGACAACTGGTGAGGTGTGTGGCTCAATTCAGTCGGATCTTTTTCAAAGGAGAATAGAAGAATGAAGAAACTAGCTCTCTTAACGGTCGCATTTCTTTTGTTGGGAGTAAGTGCGGCAGTAGCTCAGGATGTTCGTTACGATTTCGACAAAGACAAAGATTTTTCGAAATACAAGACTTACAAGTGGGTTCCGATCAAGGGAGCCGACCAGCCGGATGACCTGACGTCCAAACAGATAACGGCTGCTATAGACGCTGAACTTGCGACGAAAGGGGTGACCAAAACGGATGCGGACACCGCAGACCTTTACATTGGCTACCAGACCGCCATTGCTACGGAGAAAGAGTTCACCTCGTATAACTCTGGTTGGGGCTATGGCGGTGGCTGGGGGGGAGGATGGTACGGAGGTGGCGGGATGGCAACCACCACGACGTACGGCTCGACGTCCACGGTTTATGTAGGCCAGTTGGATGTGAGTATTTACGACACCTCCCAGAAACAACTCGTTTGGCGGGGGGTTGCGACGAAGACACTCGATCCCAAAGCGAAACCCGACAAGAAGCAGAAGAACATTACCAAGGCGGTTACTAAGCTCCTGAAGAACTTTCCGCCGCCCAAACCGAAAAGCTAGCGGATTATTCCTCCGGGCAGAACTGTTTCACTCGACGCAACTGATGGTCGCCGCGGCTAGTGAAAGCAAGACTAGTTTATTGTTCACAATGTTCCAAGTCTGAGCCGTGGCCAGGAGTTCCTGGCCACGGCTCAGCAATTTCCAGTGCCTTCTGCACGCGCAATGGGCTTTCGGTGTTTGCTTCCAAGACTATCCTAGTGCGCCGGAGGCCGTGTTTCCCCGCAGTTCATCGCGCTTCTGTCATTTCTGCCAGTTTCCCATAAAGCAGATCAGTGGCTTCTTAAGCTAGGACTTCTTACGCTAGAAGAAGGGTACTTGACAATTAAGAGCCTGACATGGTGATTTCACATCGCATTATTATTGGAATCGTATTTCTTGTCCTCGCCGTCACTCTATCGGTGGCAGCGCAATCGCAGTCCATTGACGTATTTGCCAGCCCGGCGCCTGCCTCGGATTCCGGGGCACCAACGATCCCACGGGAGTCCGTAATTAGGCCTGTACGAATCACCACAGAACAAGAGAAAGGCGTTGATTGGGGGCGTCTAGTTAACCAGTCTCTTCTCTTCATGAGTTTTGAGAATGCGTTTCGTTGTGCCACCGAACAAGGAACCCGCGAGGGATTCTCCAATCCTTTCTTCCGCGGCTATTTGAACTCGGTGGGAAACCTCCATGGCTGGAACGATGGTGATCCATTCCTTGTGAACTATGTCGGTCATCCCATGCAAGGGGCTGTCTCTGGATATCTGTGGACGCAAAACGACCGTGGATATCGGGACATTCAATTCGGAAGCAATCGCAGGTATTGGAAGGGGAAGCTCCGCGGCGCAGCGTATTCCTATGTTTACAGCGCCTTGTTTGAGATTGGCCCGATGAGTGAAGCATCGATTGGCAACATACAGGCCTATTACCCGCAACAAGGATTTGTCGATCACGTTGTTACGCCAGTGATTGGTTTGGGATGGTCAATTGCCGAAGATGCGCTCGACCAATACTTCATCCGGTATGTCGAAAGGCGCACTTCGAACAGCTGGGCTCGCTTGCTTGTTCGTGGTGGTTTGAATCCTGCCCGCTCAATGGCCAACGTTTTGGCTGTTAGACCCCCCTGGCATCGCGATAATAGACCGGGCGTGCTCTCTGCTCAGCTTCAAGATGCTGAATTCATGAAGTCTTTGGGAGGGCGGAACACAGCTTTCCGAGAGGTTGATCCCCCCCCTGGAGTTGCCCCTTTTGAATTTAATCTCTCGACCAACATCAACACTTATTTAGGAGCCGAACACGCGGCACCCTGCGTTGGTGGCGGAGGTTCCGCGGCACTGCGATTGTCTCCGCAGTGGCAGTTTGTGGTGGATGTTGGTGGTTGCAAGTTGCTTGGTCTTGAGAACAATCTCAGTGGTGATTCTCTCAGCTATCTAGCGGGAGCACGATGGACTGCTCTTCCTTCGAGGCGCTGGACACCTCATGCCGAAGTTCTAATTGGTGGAACCAAGCTTACGCAGGAACTTGTTAACCCTCAGCTTGAGAAAGCAATCGAATCCTCAGCGTCGAAGTCTACTCCTGCTTACGTACTCTATCCTCTGTATGCCAAGGATTGGGAGACTAACGGTTTCACTATCCAGGTCGGCAGCGGTGTGGACGTGAAACTGAACAATGCCCTCTCTTATCGAGTCGCCAATCTAGAGTACTCTCACTCCTGGACCAAAGAACTAAACGGAATCAACTACCGTGATCGCTTGCAGTTTACTACTGGCCTTGTCCTCCACATGGGGACCTGGTGATGGATCTAGCGTGCATAAACGCACATAAGCTTGTGGCGTGGAAGACGCGCCAAGCACAAGCTACCAGCACTTGGGCACGTCGGGGCTAAATAAACTGTCCCTGACGATGGGCCTTGCCTCTCAATTCCGAGAGGGTTAGGATTCCCGCATGTGGCACACTTTCAGCGGGGGATTGTGTCTGGCTGGCATGAAAAACGAGGCTAACCAGGTGCACTGCAAACGACGGCGGCCCGGCAGGAATCTAGCCTGGGCCGTACTCCTCCTGATTGCTTGCTACTTTCTATTTGAACCACTGGCGGAAGCGCAGGTAAAAGAAGTCCGGCGGATTCTCGTTTTCAATGAACTGGGGCTGGGGTCGCCCGGCATCGCCGCCGTGCACCAGGAGCTACTCTCTGCTTTAGAGGACTCGCCTTACCATGTCGACTTCTACAGTGAGAATCTGGACACTGCTCTTTTTCCCGACGAGGTTTCCCAGGGCCGGTTTCGTGAGTGGTACTTTCGCAAGTATCGCGGGCAGAAGCCGGATGTGATTGTGGCCCTCGGGCCATCTCCTATTAAGTTCATGGCTGAGTTGCACGAGACGTATTTCCCGAACACACCGATTGTTTTCGGCGGAAGTCCCGAGGTATTCGCGGCAGGGTTGAACCTCGACTCACATTTTGCAGGTGCCTGGGCAGTAGCACAGCCGGAGAAAACCCTGGAAGTGGCGCTTCGCCTGCAGCCCAACACTGAGCATGTCGTCGTCGTGGGCGGCGTGGCACCCTATGACCGCTATCTTGAAGCCCTTGTCAAAGAGAGGTTTCGCAGCTACGAATCGAAACTCGACTTCACGTATCTCACAAACCTCGCCATGCCTACATTACTCGAGCGACTGAAGCACCTGCCGAGCCATACGATTGTCTATCACACCTCCATCATGTTGGATGCAGCGGGAAATCACTTTATTGATGCCACTCAATCAGCTCCCATGGTCGCCAGAGCCTCGAATGCACCAGTCTTCGTCGTAGACGACGTGGATGTCGGCAAAGGAACAGTGGGCGGGGACGTATTCAGCTTTGCCGCCCACGGGCGGGAAGTAGCCGGGATTGTTGTGAGGATTCTCAATGGGGAGAGGCCGCAGGATATTCCGGTTGTCCGGGGCGATAACGTCTTTCTGTTTGATTGGCAAGCACTGCGCCGCTGGGGACTCAGCGAGAGCGAATTACCGGTTGGGGCCGTTGTGCTCAACCGGCAGCCCACTTTTTGGGAACAGTACAAACGATACCTTACCGCTGGCATTGTCTTGCTCTCGACGCAGGCGCTCATCATTCTCGGGCTCCTGTGGCAGAGGATGAAGAGAAGAAGAGTCGAAGCAGCACTGGTTCGCTCCAACGATCGACTGCGCTTGGCGATGGAATCAGGTAAGTCCGTTGGATGGGAATGGGATCTCGTGACGGGCCGGGATATATGGTTTGGCAACCTTAGCTTCATGTTCGGGATTTCATCCGATACCTACAGCGGACAGATTGGGGACTTCTATCGTTACGTCCATCCCGAAGACCGTCAGCGAATCTCAGATGCAGTGGCTGTTGCGAGACAAAACCGAACACCCTACGCGGAGGAGTTTCGCATCGTTCGGAAAGACGGGAGCACGCGCTGGGTCGTTTCCAGGGGGCGGTTCGAATATGAGCAGAACGGCAACGCCAGACGGATGATGGGTCTCGCAGTAGACATCACGGAACGTAAGCAGATTGAGGACGCATTGAAAAGAAGTGAGCAGCGCAGCCGGGAGCAAGTACTTCAGTCTCCGGTGAGTATGATTGTGACTCGAGGACCGAGACGCGAGTATGAGGTTGTCAACCTCAAATTCACTGAGGTCTTCGGCTACTCGATCGAAGACGTGCCAGACGAGGCTCATTGGTGGGCTCTTGCGTATCCGGATGAGACTTACCGGGAAACGGTCAAAACAGAATGGCAACGACGAGTGGGGAAGGCAATTGGTAGCAGCAGCGCCATCGATCCACTAGAAGCGACGGTTCACTGTAAGGATGGATCGAGCCGGTACGTAGAATTTCACTTCGCCTCTTTAGGAGACACCGGACTGGTCAGTTTTGTTGACTTGACCGACCGTCAAAGGGCGGAAGAAGCGCTTCGAGAGAGTGAGGAGCGCTTCCGGTTGGTTGCCAATGCTGCTCCCGTGATGATTTGGATGTCCGGCCCGAATAAACTCTACACTTATTTCAATCAGCCTTGGCTGAAATTCACAGGCCGATCCATCCATGAAGAGCTGGGAAATGGTTGGGCAAAGGGTGTCCACCCCGAAGACTCAGAGCGGTGCATGGATACGTACACAAAGGCGGTCGATCAGCGCGAGTTTCTCGAAATGGAGTATCGCCTTCGGCGGCATGACGGGGAATACCGCTGGGTTCTTGATCTAGGAGTTCCGAGGTTCAATGCGGACGGTTCCTTTGCCGGTTATATCGGTTCATGTCTCGACGTCACGGAACGCAAGCTGGCCCAAGAGGTCCTTTCCAGTGTGAGTCGCAGGTTAATTGAGGCACACGAGGAGGAACGTGCCTGGATTGCCCGGGAACTTCACGACGATATCAATCAACGTCTTGCATTGCTGGCAGTGAACATGGAGGGCTTGGGACAGGCACTTCCCGGCTCGGCGGTTGGACTGAGAAATCGCCTCCAAGAAGAAATCAAGCACGCCTCCGATATCGGAAGGGAAATCCAAGCTCTGTCGCACCGCCTGCACTCCTCGAAACTGGAATATCTAGGTTTGGCAGCGGCGGCGGCTAGCTTTTGCAGAGAACTCTCCGGCCAACAGAAAGTGAAGATTGATTTTCATTCCGACGATATCCCCAAGAACCTCTCCCAAGAGATCTCACTCTGTCTCTTCCGCGTTTTGCAGGAAGCCCTCCAGAATGCAGCGAAGCACAGTGGTTCCAAGCGGTTCCAAGTGATGCTCAGCAGTACATCAAATGAGATTCAACTAACCGTACAGGATTCGGGAATTGGATTTGACGTCGACAAGGCGCTCAAGGGTCACGGCCTGGGCCTCACAAGCATGAAGGAACGGTTGAAGCTTGTCGATGGTGACCTTTCCATTGATGCGCAAGGCCAGGTCGGGACCACGATCCGTGCTATCGTATACCTCAATCGCGACTCCAAGTCCGCCCGGGCGGCAAGCTAGAAACCTGCCTCCAGAGGCAAGGTCACAGTTCGATGTGACGGAAATTCACTGTTTTCGCAAATTCTGTGAGTTTGGACTTGCGCATTCGTGAACCGAATAAAGAATCCTTCCTATCCGCGAGAAGGAGCAAGGCAATGCTGTCCTCTACTGTTTGCAGATCGTGCGCGTCCGCCAACCTAATAGAACTGGACTCTGAGATGAATATCCATTTCCCTGGGCTGAAGAGTCTAGACCAGCCCTCTATCCATGCATTTCCAAAACTCTCAGTCTGCCTGGATTGTGGGCTTACGGAATCAGTTATATCTGAAGCAGAACTACGCAAGCTTCGAGAATGTGCTTCCAATGTTGTGAGAATCTCTCTTTAATAAGCTGGGCCGCGACCGTTCGGTGGCGCATCCAGTCCGATACTGATGAACCGTTTGCCTTGGAGGACGGCATCTATGGCCTCCAACAATTCCCTTCCGGCTTGTGACTTGACGACATAGCCGCGCGCCCCCACATTGAACGCCTCACGAACTACATCCGCGGAAGTCTCTTGGGTCACATAGACGATCTTCGATTCCGGGATGATCTTGAGGATCTGCCGACCGGCCTCGATTCCGTTAAGCCCGGGCAAGCCAATATCCAGCAAAATCAAATCGGGTCTCAATTCTTGCGCTTTCTCGACAGCCTGTAACCCATCCCCAACCTCACAGACTAACCGCAAGCCAGACTTCTCCTTCAGCAAAGAAGCGACATAAGTGCGGTAGGGCTCGAAATCCTCCACTACCAGAATCTCCACAGATTGACGCACGAATTCCCCTGCGCTTGTAATGGCCTCTCCTTCTTTCTGAATCCTGTTATGCAACAGTTAGAAGGGGCATCTCTGCACGGTTGCAAACATCCTGCACAATTACTTAGCCTAGCTGCCTCGATGGCGGCAGTGTCCTGCGGGGGAAGGGCACTATTGCAGTGCGCCAATCAAAAAAGCGTATGGCTTCCACTCGCCAAGGTCAAGAGTTTTGATGCACCGTCACCACCATTGGTAGCTACCTAAGCGGTTGCTGTCGAAGTTTCCAATCGATGCGTTCGCGTGCGACCCTAACGGCACGGCGCGAAACCCCAGTCTCTGCCACGAGCTTCAGCGTTCGAATTCTCCGGCTGTAAGAAGTTACAGTTGCCCCCATCGTGTTCTCCTCACGGCTTCGCGGTAAGCGGCGCCGATTCTCGAACGGCTATGATCGATGCAACTGGACTCTACATGGCGGACGAGGTTGCGGACACATTAAAGGAGCGTGGCGTCGTTTTGGCAGCAGCCGGCCGACAGACAGAATGGCGTCTCTGGGCTGAAGCTCACGAACGAGCGCCAGAAGACCGCGGATTCCAATACATCCCGCGATGGATGAGGCCGTAGGGACGTTTCGGCGTGTGGACGCCGACGCTCTCCCATGAAAATGAGATTGGGCGGACGAAATTCAATTGCACCGGCCCTGCGGGACCGTTAGCGACAAGAGTTGTTGATCGTTCCGCCTGTGACTTTTGACAGTGTTCTCATTTCACAGGGAAATCAACAATCTCAACATATGCGTCACCAAAGAAAGAGTCTATTGTTGAAGAATTGGGGCTGCCGCTTTGGCTTGCTGCTCATCCCTATGCTGACGGCACTAGCTGCCTTTCCTCAAAAAACGTCTACTGTAGTCGATCCCGGCTATGACTTCTCAGAACACAAACGCTACACCTGGCGGGAAAACCGACTTTTGACTCGCCAACATCCTGACACAAATGAGGAGATGGATCGAAAAATCGTCAAGAATGTCAACCAAGTGTTGTCTGCAAGCGGCTTCGTTGAGGTGAAGGAAAAGCCTGATTTCTATATTTACTATGATGGAGGTGGGGACGCGATGACTGCTGTCGCAGGTCAGTCACAAGCAAATTCTGCACCGCTCGCGCCTGGAGACCGCACGCCGACGTATGGCCTTGGTAACGGCCCAGCTTTGGCGCCTGCGTCATGGTTGAAAGTGAACGGACAAATTGTGTTTTACATGATTGACGTAGCGTCCACAAAGTCTGTGTGGCAAACCACGTACAGCAAGACGTTTCGCGATCCTAACAAAGCCATCCGCAACCTAGACAAGGAAGTCAATGAGCTTGTTTCAAAGTCGTTCAAGGACTTCCCACCGAAAATAAAAAAGAAGTCATAACACATGCCCGCTCTTGAGGTATTTGGCGGCCAAGTTTTTCTATCGCCACGGAGTCTGTAAAAATCCAAGGTCGTGCAGTTCTAGACGAACCGGAAGTATGGAGGCTGACGTTCGATGGGAAAAAAAGAAGACGATAACGGGAAGCTGAAACGCAAACAATATGAGAAAGAAATGGATCGGCTCAGAGTGGAGCTCTGCAAACTTCAGGCCTGGGTCAAATACAAAGGTCTTCGAGTGATTATCGTCTTCGAAGGACGTGATGCGGCCGGTAAGGGCGGCACCATTCGCGCCATCACAGAACGCGTGAGTCCCCGTGTTTTCCGTTTGATAGCGCTCCCCGCTCCCTCTGATCGAGAAAAGACCCAAATGTATCTTCAGCGGTATATGCAACACTTTCCAGCCGCTGGAGAGATAGTGATTTTCGATAGAAGTTGGTACAACCGCGCTGGCGTGGAATACGTAATGGGTTTCTGCACCAAGGATCAACATCGGAAGTTTTTGGAGCTCTGTCCGACAACCGAAAAGTACATGGTCGACGGCGGAATCATTCTTATCAAATATTGGATGGAAGTCGGGAAGAAGGAACAACAGCGCCGATTTGAAGCTCGTATCAAAGACCCGCTTCGTCAATGGAAACTAAGCCCAATGGACTTGGAGTCCTATCGCCGTTGGTACGAGTACTCCAGTGCGCGAGACAAAATGTTGGAAGCTACTGACAGCAAGCATGCACCTTGGTACATCGTTCGCTCGGACGATAAGAGAAAAGCTCGGCTAAATTGCATTTCCCATTTATTGAGCATGATCCCCTATGGCAAAGTCCCACAGGAAAAAGTGGAATTGCCAAAGCGGAAGACCAAAGATAGTTATGACGATCAGATTTCCCTGAAAGGTAGGCACATTGTCCCGGAGAAATACTAGCCCTCTCTGCTTGAGTCACTTGCCTTCTTGAAGGGGAAAAACACGATCAGCAAAGACGATTGTTCCCTCGCCAGTCTGGAGACCTTGGTTCCTGTGATCTTTCGCAGGCTTGCGTATTAGCGTTTGCCTCCCGCCGTTGCCTCCGCCGCGGCACCGCGCGTTTTGTCAGCCATGTCAGTGAATGAGGCCTGCTTGCCTGCTTCCAGTGCCCGCTGGGGATCAACGAAACCGTAAAGATGGATTAGCTTGGCCACGAGTCCGGTCCAACCGGTCTGGTGGCTGGCGCCCAGCCCGGCACCATTGTCGCCGTGGAAGTATTCGAAGAAGCAAACGTTGTCGCGCCAGAGAGGATCGTTCTGGAACTTCTCAGTACTGCCATAGACGGGTCGGCGACCGCGCTCGTCGCGTAGGAAGATCCGGGTCAGCCGGTCCGAGATCTCCTTGCTTACTTCGAAAAGATTCATGAGCTTGCCGGATCCCGTTGGGCATTCGATTTTGAACTCGTTGCCGTAGTACAAATAGAAATTTAGCAGCGCCCTGATAATGAGTGCGTTCACCGGCATCCAAACCGGCCCCCGCCAGTTGGAGTTGCCGCCGAACATACCCGTGTTTGACTCAGATGGCAGATAGTCCACGCGGTGCTCCTGGCCGCCTATGTTTAAAACGTACGGGTGCTGCTCGTGGAACTTCGAGAGCGAGCGGATGCCGTAGGGGCTCAGGAACTCGTTCTCGTCGAGCATCTTGGTCAGGATCCGACGCAACCGTTCGGGGTTGACCAGGGCCATGATCCCGCGCTCGGCTACCCCAAAGTGTCCCTGGCCCGTGCGGTGGATGGTCTCCTTGAGTTCAGGAATCCGGCGAATGCGTTCCTGTATCCGCTCCATCGTCCGAGGAAAGCGCTCCCGTGTCCCCTTGTCGAGAACCGTCGTGGCACATAGGGGCAGGAGCCCAACCATCGAACGCACCTTGAGCCTCTGAGTGCCGCCGTCGGGAAGCCGCAGCAGATCGTAGTAGAAACCGTCCTCCTCGTCCCACATGCCGTCCTGACCGGGCCGATTCATGGCCGAGCCGATATACCAGAAATGTTCGGCGAACTTCATGATCATGGGTTCGTAGCTGGGGTCGTGGGCCGCGATCTCTAACGAGAGTTCCAGCATATTCTGGCTGAACAGGGCCATCCAGGCCGTGCCGTCCGCTTGCTCCAAGTGGCCGCCGGTGGGAAGCGGGGCGCTGCGATCAAAGATACTGATGTTGTCGAGTCCAAGGAAGCCTCCTTCAAACACGTTCCTGCCGAAGCGATCCTTACGGTTTACCCACCAAGTGAAGTTCAGCAAGAGCTTGTTGAATGTCGACTTAAGGAAATCCACGTCCGTCTCGCCGCGCAGGGCCTGTTCGGTGCGCTGCAGAAAGAGAGTGGCAAAGGCGTGGACCGGGGGATTCACGTCGCTGAAGTTCCACTCGTAGGCAGGCATCTGGCCGTTGGGGTGTAAGTAGTCGGCACGGAGCATCAGCTCAATCTGCTGCTTGGCGAAGTCGGGGTCCACGATTGAAAGTGGCAGGGTGTGGAAGGCCAGATCCCAAGCCGCGTACCAGGGATATTCCCACTTGTCGGGCATGGAGATAATGTCCTCGTTCAGCATGTGGAACCACTCCGAGTTCCGGGAATTTCGATATCCAGTATGGAGCGGGTTAGAGTCGTGCTCGTCCAACCAGTTGTCACCATCGAAGAAGAAGAACTGCTTGCTCCAGAGCATGCCGGCGAGAGCCTGGCGCATCACCTTGGCTGTGTCTTCGCCCACCGATGGCGGCGTGACCGATCTGTAAAAATCATCGGCTTCACGAAGCCGCTCGGCAAAGATCTCATCAAATTGCTTTCCGATGGGTTTGCTTTTTTGGTCCACAGAACTGCTTGAGAGCCGCAAGCGAATCACCTTGGTCTGACCGCCGCCTACATTGATCTGGTAGTGCGCCGCGACCTTGGTGCCCTCCTTGCCGGGATTTACCGCCCCCTGGTTGCCCTGCACCACGCAGTCGTTGATGCCGTCCTTTACGTGGGGGCTCTCGTTCTTTTGCCCTGGGAAAAGCAACTCGTGGTTTGTTTCGTTCTCGGTGAAGAGCAGCGGCACAGCGCCTTCGCAGGAAAAGATGTATTTACCCAGCAGCGGATGCGTTACAGCGACCGCGCTCGTGCCCGCTGCGGCCTCGATCTCTTTGAGGATTGGTTTCTCGCTAGCCCTGTTGGACGCGGCAATCCACGCCGACCAGTCGTTCCGGAACCAGAGCGTCGGCAAGAGATGCAGTTCTGCAGCGTCCGGTCCACGGTTGACTACCGTGATCCGCACGAGGATGTCTTCCGGACCGCCTTTGGCATATTCCACAAAGACGTCGAAATATCTATCGTCATTGAAGACCCCGGTGTCGAGGAGTTCATACTCCATCTCGCTTTTCGTACGGCGGCGGTTCGTTTCTACCAGATCGGAATAGGGATAGGCCGCCTGTGGGTACTTGTAGAGGTACTTCATGTAGGAGTGCGTCGGCGTGCTGTCGAGGTAGAAGTAGTACTCCTTCACATCTTCGCCGTGGTTGCCCTCGTTGTTGGTCAACCCGAAGAGTCGCTCCTTGAGAATCGGATCTTTGCCGTTCCACAAGGCCAGCGCAAAGCACAGGCGCTGTTTGTCATCTGAAATCCCGGCGATTCCGTCTTCGCCCCAGCGGTAGGCACGAGAGCGGGCGTGGTCGTGGGTAAAGTAATTCCAGGCATCGCCACTTTCGCTATAGTCCTCGCGGACAGTGCCCCACTGTCGCTCGCTGAGATAAGGTCCCCATTTTCTCCACGGGATACTATGGGAATTGGCTCCTTCAAGACGTTCATTTTCCGCGGTCTGGGTCTGGGCCATGGGTTGGTCTCCTGTGCGCTCTTGAGATGTTTTCTTGCAGCAACTCCTGTCTCTGAACGTCTCCATCTTTTGAATTGGGTGATCGTCAGCTGCTTTCCAACCGCTTTTAGTTGTAGTGTTGTATTCCTATCCAGCGGAGATCCGCCGGATGCAAGCACGGGAATACAAAGAATGGCTCGCATCCTACGTGCTGTCGAAAAACAGGAGACCTGTCAGTTCTTACAGATACGGATCTAGAACTTTTCCTCTACATTTTTGAAAATGAGATGGTTAGCTGCGGGATCGTGCACGATTGTTCTGCTTCTCAGCGGATCTTTTGTCACTGCCATTTGTAATGGGCAAGATCTTGCTCCGCGGGCTTACGTCATTACCCCTCTGCACTCAAATGCTATTAACTTGACGTATTCCTACTTCGATGGGGGCGTTATCTTTGACGGAACGGTCCCAATTACCGGCGCCACAGCAAGAGTTAACGTTTCCGTTTTCACCTTCTCCCATTCATTCAACTTTTTTGGCCGCACCGCTACCTTCACAGGTTCCGTGCCATATGGGGCTGGAAATTTTCGTGGGACTGTCGTTGGCGCAGAGGCGCTCGCGAGACGTTCGGGTCTCCTTACGAGCAGCTTTCGCTTTTCTGTGAATCTCATTGGCGGCCCTGCGATGGACCTTCAGGAGTACGGAAAATGGAAACAGAAGACTATTGTCGGTGTTAGTTTCAAACTAGTGCCTCCAACTGGTCAATACGACCCGACCAAACTCATCAATCTCGGTTCTAATCGCTGGGCTTTCAAGCCAGAGCTTGGCTATTCCAGACGTTGGGGTCATTGGATTCTTGATGCGTATGGCGGGGCTTGGTTCTTCACCACAAATCCGGAGTTTTTCTCTCGCAACCAATTTTCGCTCGGTACAAACACACAATCCCAAAGCCAAATGGGTTCCTTTGAAGGGCACCTCAGCTACGATTTCAAGCCGAGGTTATGGGTCTCGCTTGATGGCAATTATTGGTTCGGCGGCACTACATCATTAAATGGCGTAGAAAACGTCACGACGCTCCAGAGGAATTCTCGAGTTGGAGTAACGGCCTCAATTCCTTTGACCAGGCGTCAATCAATAAAACTTAGCTACAACAATGGCGCCTACATCACCTACGGGGGGAATTACCAGAACGTTTCTGTCGGCTGGCAGTATTCATGGTTTGGCAGGCCAAATTAGAGTTGTTCGCGAATTGAAATGGTTTCATCACATTCTCGTTCCCATCACCATTGCGATTGTTGTCGCCCTTATCGCCGACCTGGATACCACAAGTACCGGACTGATTCGCCTTGATCAGCGCGCTCTGGAACGCCTCAAGGTCGACTTGAATGCCGAACCTACACACTAGGTTCCGGCAAGAGACCTCGAGAATGTATTCAAAAACAGGGCCTGAAGTAAGGGACCGACGCCGTTCCCACCTGGCATCCCTTGCTTCTGCTTTGAGTGTTTGCGCCAACTGTGCCACTACTGGCAGAAATGACAGTGCCACAAGGAGGGTGCCCATGAAACAAATGTAAAGACAACAATGTTTTACGTAGTCGCCGGGAGAAATCATCCCAAGGGCCACGCTAGCGACTACGTTCAATCCCAACTCTGAATGTTGGGTCGTAAAAGGATAAAGAATGACAATGAAGCAGCGAAAAGTCAGACTAACTGGCATGCGGCTAGCGACCCTCGGCCTCGTGGTGTCCGCTCTGCTCCCGTCACTAAGCCGAGCACAGGCTCCTGTTTTCGAGATTACGCCGGTAGATAGCACCATAAAGTTCGACGTGGAGGCGTCGGTGGCCATCGCCGGCAAGTTCAACAAGTGGGACGCCACCCTGACGTTAACGTCGCCTGAACTTTCGACGGCCGTTTTGGACATCAAGATTCAGGCCGCTACCGTGGATACCGGAAGTGGCATGAAGAACGGCAAGCTGAAAGGCAAGAATTTCTTCGACGTCGAGCGCAATCCGTTGATCACGTTTCACTCTACCAGCGTTACACAGACCGGTCCTGACGCGGTTGAGTTCGAAGGGGATTTCACAATTCGCGGAATAACCAAGAAGGAAAAGCTCGCGTTTCAGGTTACCGGTGAGGGGACAGGTTCCGGCTCGATTAACGGGGTCATGGCCTTCGATCGGAAGCAATATGGCATGAACAGCGGCATTCCTTTCATCAAGATCGCTGACAGGGTAGAGGTAACCGTGGATCTAAAGGGGAAGCGTGTAAGCGGGCCGCCAGTGGTTTTTAAGAAATAGCCATTCCAGCTCCACGATACTTCATGAAACCTAATTCGTCGGAACTAGAGCGTACTTTCCAAACCTATCCGGCTCCGTCAGACTGGTTCGGATCTCGTCAAACTCAATTCCTCGTTCGATGTTCCACATCGTCACGCGCATGAAGGGCAGATTTGAATTCGAACCTGATCAGATAAGGAAGCGGCAAAGGCGCTGTTGAGTAGGTAGTGACCAGGTCGGACAGGACTGATTGCGTAGGTTCTGATTGGCCTAGACGAAAACCTAACCTCGGCCAGCTCTAACCAGCCAGAAAGCTGAGTCGTCATGAGGACTATCGAAAACGCGGGCGGAAGCTCCCCGCTCGGCGCTACTGTTCTTCCTGGAGGCGTCAATTTCAGCATTTTCTCCCGGCACGCCTCCAAAATCGAGTTAGTGTTTTTCGACCGAACGGATGATGCTCAGCCTTCTCGGGTAATCAGCATTGATGCTTTTACCAATCGTACATACCACTACTGGCATATCTTCGTGCCTCAAGTCGAGCCAGGGCAGATCTACGCATATAGAGTTGATGGAGCGTTCGATCCCACCCGAGGGATGCGGTTCGATCCTTCCAAAGTTCTCCTCGACCCTTATGGACGGAGAGTGGCCGTTCCCAAAGAATATAGTCGCGATGCGGCAGTCGAAAAAGGTGACAACGCCGCAACGGCAATGAAGAACGTAGTGGTCGATCCGCGCACCTACAATTGGGAGGGTGACACACCACTGAAGAGGGCTTCTTCCCGAAGCATCATATACGAGATGCACGTTCGAGGGTTCACATGCCATCCGAGTTCCGGTGTCGCAGAAAAGGCGCGTGGAACATTCCGTGGTCTAATCGAAAAGATTCCATATCTGCAGCAACTCGGTGTAAACGCTGTCGAACTGCTACCTGTGTTCCAATTCGATTCCAAGGATTGCCCCCGAGGAGTGATTAACTACTGGGGCTACGCCCCAGTCTCATTCTTCGCGCCACACCACGCGTATAGCTCCTGTCAGGACCCGCTCGGCCCACTTGATGAATTTCGCGACATGGTCAAGGCGCTACACCGCGCCGGGATCGAGGTCATTCTGGACGTTGTTTTCAACCATACCGCGGAAGGGGGCCACGTTGGACCCACACTCAGTCTTAGAGGCATCGACAACAGCGTCTACTATGTTCTGGAGCGGGATCGATCGCGCTACGCCAACTACAGCGGTACAGGAAACACCCTCAATGCCAATCACCCCATCGTACGGCGCATGATCTTGGATAGCCTCCGCTACTGGGTTCAGGAAATGCACGTAGACGGTTTCCGCTTTGATCTCGCTTCAATCCTCGCGCGTGATTCGTCAGGTGAAGTGATGTCCAATCCGCCCCTGCTTTGGGATATCGAGTCCGATCCATCGCTTGCCGGAACGAAAATGATTGCTGAGGCGTGGGATGCCGCAGGTCTGTACCAAGTAGGCAGTTTTGTTGGGGATAGCTGGAAGGAATGGAATGGAAAGTTTCGCGACGACATCCGCAGCTTCTTTCGGGGTGATGAAGGTTCGTTACGACGCTTCGCTGATCGCATTCTCGGCAGCCATGATATCTATCGTCACAAAGAGCGAGAAGCTGAACAGAGCGTAAATTTCGTGACGTGTCACGACGGTTTCACGCTAAATGATTTGGTCTCCTATGAGCAGAAACACAACGAGGCGAACAACGAAGAGAACCGCGACGGGTCCAATGATAACCGCAGCTGGAACTGTGGCGTAGAAGGACCCACCGATGATCCAGAGATTGAGAAGCTGCGTAACCGGCAAGTAAAGAACTTGCTCACCGCTACGATGCTTTCTTTGGGCGTACCGATGATCCTCATGGGAGACGAAGTTCGGCGAACGCAGTACGGCAACAACAACGCCTACTGCCAGGATAACGAGACGAGCTGGTTCGATTGGGCACTAGTCAGCAAGCACGCAGACGTACATCGGTTCGTGAGGCTCCTCATCGCAAGACGGATATTGCGAGACAAGGATCCCGAGAGCCAGCGAATATCCCTGACACAACTAATCAGGCAGGCGAATAGAGACTGGCATGGGGTAAAACTCCTTCAACCGGACTGGAGCGATCATTCGCACAGTGTGGCATTCAGCTTGGAGTTGCGGAAAGAAAAGATCCACTGTCATTTTATTTTCAATGCTTATTGGGAGCCGCTCGAGTTCGAGCTTCCGTTCGCCGGCAGCGCAGAAACAGATTCTTGGCGCCGATGGATCGACACTTCGCTGGAATCGCCGAACGACATCGTCGAATGGCAGGAGGCACCTCCCACGTCAGGCCGTACATACTTGGCCGGGGCACAGTCCGTGGTCGTGCATTGGATTCACATAAATAGTGACGCAACTCCTACATTGTAGTTGGTCAGACAAAAAACTCTGTTGACTCTTAAAGTAGGCCGGAGCCTGTCAGTTCTGACAGTATTCTCCGTTCCTGCCATTGGGTTAGAAGAAATGCTTTCAGGCGACGATGGTGCGCTCGGCTACGGTCTCGGCACTGGGCGTATGGATTTTCGAAGCGCGGACGCGCTCAAAGCGTGCAACTGGACCGCTAGAGTTGCCACACTGCGAAGAGTAGCACTGTTCTAAAAGAATTGGCCTAAAGCATGAGATTGCGATGATTCGATCAAAAATTGCAGTCATCGGCGGAGACTTTGCAGCAGTCAAACGCGCGAAGACTCTCCGCAAAGCCCTTCTTCGCGAATACTTCTCCATACTTATCTTCCTTGGCCAAGGATCCCGGCAGGGCCTCGATGGTCAATCCTTATATTTCTATTTCTCGCCACGCTGCCGTGCGACAGTCTTTCGGCATTTCTTGCGTTCTCGGACCGCGTCCTGTACCCGGTTTACCTCTCCGCATGGCGACAATTCAGTATGTCCGCCCTTGAAGACCAGCAGTGCGCTGCTGCATTGATGTGGACTTGCGTCACGATCGTCTATCTGGTGCCCGGCGCGATTCTGACTATGCGGCTTCTGGCAGCAGGCGGTCTTCCCGAGGACGAGTTGGCGTGATCGGAATTGCGCGAGATCGCGGAAGAGATTCGACCATGCTCTTGTTGAATTATCCTCGAAAAGGGTGTGAATGCCTCGACGAAAACCTTGGACTTGAGGTCCTTGAGCTGCGTTGGGTCCTCACTGGCCCAGCGGCGCACAAATTGGCGATCGACCAAAAAGCCTGCCTGATTTGCCGGGAGAATCCATCGTGACTTCTGATCAATTGGTGCCTGAGAAAGCATACTTGAGCCGAGCCCTTGAAGTCTCGATTCACATCGGTCTTTTCGCCCTGCTTGCTGTGTCTTGCCTCCTTATCCTGAGCCCCTTCATCCTTGTGATCGTTTGGGGACTGATCATCTCCATTGCCGGTTATCCAGGATACCGCAAGCTTCAAAGGCTACTCGGAGGGCGAAGCGGCTTTGCGTCAGCCCTCTTCACAATTCTTCTCCTCGCCGTTTTGATCGTGCCGATGGCTCTGCTCGCTCATGCTCTGGCCGACGGTTTCCGAACTCTCGCTGTCCGACTTCACGATGAAACCCTGACGATTCCGCTCCCACCGCCCATTATTGCAAACTGGCCCATCATCGGCAAGCCGTTGACCGACCTCTGGCGCCTGGCTTCCAGCAATTTATCTGCCGCACTTCAGAGTCTCACTCCGCAGCTCAAAGCCGGCGCAAGCGGACTACTCTCAGCTGCTGCGGGAGCGGGCCTGAGCGTGTTGCAGTTTTTCGTCTCGATTCTAATTGCCGGATTTTTTCTCGCCAACTCAAGCCGTTGCGCGAGAGTTTCGAGACGGCTTGCGGTACACCTTTTCGGCAATAGGGGCGAGGAATTTGAGGCACTAGCCGGGGCGACTATACGCAGCGTTACCACCGGCATCCTTGGCGTGGCGTTGATCCAATCTGTGCTCGCCGGCCTTGGTTTTCTGGTGATTCGGCTGCCGGGAGCCGGCCTGTGGACGGCGCTGTTTCTAATTGCCGCAGTGCTTCAGGTGGGAACCTTGGTTCTGATCCCCATGGTGGTCTATGTTTTTGCAACTGCTGGTACAGCCAAGGCGGTGGTCTTCTTGATTTGGTGCATTGTCGTGGCTCTCGCGGACAACGTTCTGAAGCCACTACTTCTCGGGCGAGGCGTCCCAGTTCCCATCGTCGTAGTCTTCCTTGGCGCGATTGGTGGCTTCTTGGCCATAGGTATCATCGGTCTTTTCATTGGCCCAATTGTTTTGTCGGTTGGATACAAGCTCTTCCTGGCCTGGCTGAATCAAGGCGTTGACCCGCTCCCCGCTGCGGCCCGAGGGCATAATCGGGAATAGACGCAACAGTAAAACAACTCTTTGGCTCTGTTGACCGAAGGGTTGTTAGTTCGAATCTAGTCCGGGGAGCCAACTCCTTTTCTCGACTCCCAGTGCGCCGAAACTCCAAAACCAAACACGGTAGCTCGCACAAAGGAACAGACCCAACGCAGCTAGACATGTGACACGCGTTGTGTCACAATTCCGGTATGCCGAACGTGAACATGCGCCAACTCCGCAACACTCGCAAGCTCAAGGCTTGGCTGCGCGCTGGTAAGACAGTTGAACTTCGAGAGAGGGACAAGGTGATCGCCCGCATTGTACCCGTTCCGAGTCAGGAAGCAGCCGGAGAGCTGCCGGATTTCGCCGCGCGGCGCAAGAACATTTTTGGTGACCGCGTTTTACTTGGCGCCGATCTTTTGATCGAAGAGCGTGGCCGCTATTGACGATTTACGCTGATACCAGCTTTTTCGTCTCGCTCTATGTGAAAGACGCTCACTCGGTCGCAGCCGACCAAATGTTGCGCGGCAGCGAACGCCCACCGATTACTCCGCTTCACACTGCCGAATGGACGCATGCTATTGCGCAGCATGTGTTTCGCCGACAGATGACCATGGCCGAAGCAGATCGGCTCCATCGTGACTTCGACGATGACTGCACTGCACGAATCTGGCGAACGATCTCTGTTCCAGAAACTGCCTTAGGGATATGTGCAGATCTCGGCCGACAGTACGGACCAAAACTCGGCATCCGCACGCTCGACAGCCTGCATGTCGCCTGCGCTCTCGAACTAAATGTAAAGCGATTCTGGAGCTTTGACGACCGCCAAAGGAAACTGGCAAAGGCCACAGGCCTCGATGTTCGCTAATAGCGAAGCTGTGGCAGGCTTGACACAAGTTCTCCGAGAAAAGTTCTAAAATCGTCCACTTGGGCGAGCCAACCCTCCGTTTTTCAATCGGTTACAAAGATCAGATTGCTGTGTCCTTCGTAGAAAAATCATAGTGTCATGCGACGGTGAAGTTTCTGGTGAGCGTATGTCCTCCAATGGCCGCTCCGCGCGCAGAAACTCGTGCACGAAAGAACGTCGAGATTCGGAAGATTTGAACGGTGAGGATTTCTCAAGCTTTTCAGGAAAGGGGCTTTTCAGTTCCAGGACGCTCGTCTTTACCTTCCCCGGTCGTCGCCATCGCGCCACCACATGAGTTTTCCGGGCGGCCGGGTTAGTGCGATTTAGCAAGAATTGATTTGCCACGAAATCCTAAGCACGGGATACATACAACGGATATATAGAAGCGGTCCGACTCCCTTGATGGAGATTGGTCAATGAAGATTACAGTCTGCTTGGCGGGCTTGCTTTTCATTCTGGGCGGTCTCGGTATTGCACGGCAGCAACAACAACAGCAAAGGGACGCCTGCGGGTTTCTTGTCAAAGGCGAACCAATACAACCGACCGTTGCAGGGCCGGATGACATCGTGCCGCTAGTCTACATGGTTGAACAGCCAGATTCGCCGATTGAGATTACTTCGGTCGACTTACGGGGAACGTCGATTTCGACTTCCGACAAGGAAATTGCAACGGTATATACCTTAGAGAGTTGTGTCACCTACAAAGTTCACAATCGTAGCGACCGAAGGGTACAGACATTCGATCTCGAGCTCGTGGTTAGCCCAGGTGGTTTCCAGGTCGGCAACTTTGAAGGAGGAGGTCCCTCCCGAGTACGCAGTTCGTCGCCACTGGCATCTGGCCAGAGCGCAGAGATTAAGGCTTGTTCCGGTTTGCTGACTGGGACAATACAACGAAATTCGCCCGCTTCGGACAAATCTGTAAATCAGCTAAGGCTGCTCGTATCTGTGGACGCCGTTGATTTGGGAGACTGTTTTTATCGAGCGTCCCTGAGAATCCCGCGGAGTGCTGGTGTGGTTGCTGCGTGGTAGTCGCGCCTGTGCGTCCCTCTGACTAGCAATCTGAAGTGGGGGCTTGGCGCCTGGAAATCTCCGCTTATCAGCGCGCCTCACAGGGTTGCCAAAGGATTTATCCTCGGCAAGTAGCAGCGAGCCCAGACGCACCGGCTACAGCCTCAATTGAACAGGGAGGCCAATTTGAGTGGAGGCTGCCACGAAATTGCCAAGGAAAGTTCTAAAATCGTCCACTTGGGCGAGCCAACTCTTTCCTTACAGCGACCATTGGATAGGCGGGCTTTGGGTTTTAGGCTCTCTTGTGCTTGCAAGTGCAAGAACTCTTCGACATCGTCCCGGCTCGCGATCCGCGTACATCTGTTACTTCTGACAGTGTGAGACATAGACGTCAGGGAACAGCATGTCTGGCGTCTGCCCCAGCCAGCTTAGATCTGGAAGAAGAAAGTATGGACCTTTGATTCGACGAAGGTCATTTTATCGCATCACAAATGCCGTCATCTGGGAAATTCTTGGACGGCTTGGTCCCTGCTTTGTCGCCGTCGCACTATTGTTCACTCCCTTCGCTCCCTCCATTCGCGAGATTCAAGCCCAGGCGCTGCCCGCACAAACTACATCTTCTAACAACGCTAAACAACCACAGGGAAATGAAGCTCCGGAGGTTCCTCCAGCGCGGTTGGCAGACCAGACTATTCCGCTGCCGCAGATTGCTGACCGTGCGGAGCAGTTGGACCGTTTAACGAAAGAAATTTATGACCAACTTACTCCCAAGTCTGAATTACGGGACGCAGAAAGGAAAACAGAAGCACAAGCCGCCGAGACCCATTGGCGCGCTCTGCAAACCAGAGACCTCCTAGCCGGTAACCCTACATCGCTGGATTTGGAGGATGAGCAGCGATACTGGCGCTCTCGGAGTCTCGAATATGCCGCAGAACGCAGGCTTCTGACGCTGCGTGCGAGGAAACTCGAAGAGCAGATCCAAACTCTTGACGACCAACAACGGGAGTGGGTTGCCACCTGGATCCAGTTTCAGAAAACCCCAGGAATAGAGACCATTGTAGAACGCATAAAACAGCAATTAGACAAAATTCAGGCCGCAAAATCGGAAGCACAAGAGCAGCTAAATTTAATGCTCAGTATGCAAAATCAGGTCTCTCAGCACGACCAACAAATTTCAGACATATTACTTCGCGTGCGTCAAGCGCGCGAGCAACAGCGCGGTCATCTGTTCGAGCGGGATGGCCATCCGCTATGGGAAGCAAGAGATTCGCAAGCGCTCGAACAAAGCATCGCACCTTCATTCCATAGGTCCGTTGAGCGGTCCTTTACAAGCTCCAAGGAGTTTGTAGGTACACACATGCCCGGCATGCTTACGCTAGCGATCGTGTACCTCATGGTACTCCTGGGCGTTTTTAAGCTTCAGCGTTACGCTGCGCGGGCGGCGCCATCTGAAATTCCAGCGGATGCTCCACAGGTATTGGCGCGGCCGTTTTCAGTAGCTCTTTCCGTAGTGCTTTTGGGGGCCTTAATCGGGACAGGGCAGAATGTCGCTTTGGCGCCCATCGGCATCGCGTTTGTCTTTTACTTGCTTTACGTGGTTCCCGTATTGCGATTGCTGACACTATTGATCGAGTCCAGGTTTCGGATTTTTCTGTATGTTCTGGCCACATTTTACGCACTTTGTGGCTTTTACCTGCTCATTCAGCTTCCGGCATTTTTCAGGCGTGAGGTCTATGCCCTGCTAATTCTTGCGGCCTTGGTCAGTTTCGGATGGCTCGCGCGCACATCGAGAATAAATTCAACATTAGGTCAGAATCGAAAGACACGAATTTTCTGGATCGGGATTTGTGTGGGTGTCGCGCTACTGGGCGCGTCTCTCGTGGCAAACGTTATCGGATTTGTTTCGCTGTCTCAGGCCCTAGGGCTGGGTGCTTTGGTTGGAACGTTCATGACTGCGGCTTTTCTTTGCGTTGTCCTTGTCTTGACGTTGCTGCTGAGGACAGTACTGCACACCAGTTGGGCGCGCGCCCTGCTCGAATCGTGGACGGCTGCCGTAGAACGCTGGGGCTGCCGTCTCGTGCGGATTGTGGCTTTGTGGTTGTGGCTGAAAGCCATGCTGAGATTGTTAACCGTCTACGAAGGCTTGATGGACACGTTATCCGAAGTGATCCATTACTCCATCGGCCTTGGCGGGGTGTATTTCACCTTGGGTGGCGCGCTCGCCGTCGTATTTATCCTGCTCTTTGGGTATGCCCTAGCAAATGTGTTCACGTTTTTCTTAAGAAAAGTCTTGCTTCCAAAGTTGTCTCTGAACCGTGGTGTACCTTACGCCATCTCAACGATAACCTACTATGTTCTCCTCTTGCTGGTTGCGGGAGCTACACTGTCCGCAGCCGGCGTCGAGCTGAACAAATTTACGGTGCTCACCGGTGCCCTGGGCGTTGGTCTCGGCTTTGGCCTACAGAATATCGTTAACAATTTTGTTTCCGGATTGATCCTCCTTTTCGAGCGGCCTATCCACGTCGGCGACACAGTGGAAGTCGGCGGACTGGTGGGCATGGTACGGCGGATCGGGGCACGATCCAGCACAATCCTAACTTTCCAAGGTGCGGAAGTGATCGTGCCCAATGGCAACCTCGTCACAAACCAAGTCATCAATTGGACTCTGTCGTCACAGTGGCGACGCGTTGACGTGCCCGTCGGAGTTGCGTATGGCACCGATCCCGAACGCGTGATAAAGCTGCTCATTGGAGTTGCGGAATCACATCCCGGAGTCTTGCTCGTTCGTCCTCCCATGGCGTTCTTCCTGGGATTTGGCGAAAGCGCACTGAGGTTTGAGCTGCGCTTCTGGTCTTCTGAACAGGACACCTGGTTCCAACTTCAGAGCGATGTGACTGTCGCCGTGGCCAAGGCCTTACAAGAAGCCGATATCGAAATTCCATTCCCTCAGAGAGATCTCCGTATTCGCAGCATCGACGCTTCGGCGGCAGAAAGCGTCGAAATCGTTCGGAGTTCGACACGTAGTTCCACTAAGAGATGAAATTGCGCGGCCACATGATGCCGATTCAACGCTTTGGATTCTTCTGCCGCAAACTGAAGATTTAGCTCCTCCGGTCCCAAACACGAGACAAAAATAGAGTGCGAGCACTGCATTCTGCGCACCGTTAACGAAGTAAGGCATCGTCCGATTTTTGGTCAGGCGCAACCTTAAGGACGTCCTTTTCACGCCGAGAATTTCTCAGATCACCAAAGATTCGCACGGGTTGAGTAAAGCCAGAGTTCTACAGTAGCAAACGCCATGATTGCTCATCCGCTCATCCAAAAGACAACGCGAGCGCTACCCGGTGCGGCTGGGCTCGATGGAGCGATTCGTACCTCGAGACAGAAACGCGCTGGCTGCCAAAGCGCGACCGAGTTACGAGATTCCCGCTTTTTGAATATTTAGCTGTTATTTTTGACAGTTTCTGCCTGCCAAGTATCCGACATACCTTTCTTCTGAAAGTCTGTAATGACTCGCAATGCAACTCTTGTCCTCGGACCTCATGGAAAGGCGTCCGGATAGGATCGACTGCATCCCACGAGGATTTCAACGCACCAAGGATCACCTTAAGACTTCTTCAGTAACAGGAGATTGAGCATGGGTAACCTACCAAGAACACAAAACGTCCGAGTCGACCAATTTTTTACGGGGGCGGAAGCGCGATTCGATCGCTGGCGCTCTTTGTTGCAAGCTGCGCGCGGCTGGGAAGGACTTGCCAGTCAGCAAAGTGTCGATAAAGAAGGGCGTCAGGCGATCGTATCGGCATCGTTGCAAGAGCTCCGTCAATGGGAGGATTTTTTCGCGTATCCCGGCCATGCATTGTTGAAGAAGCTAAGCGAACGCATCGGAGCGGGCGATGCGACGGGGACCATTCGCCTAGTACAGAGCGTCAGCACTGCACTTCTTACAAATTCCTATCGCAGCAATCTCTCTGATTGGGAAGGCGAGGACCAGGCTCCCATTGGTTTCTCAGAAAGGGTGCCAGGAGCCGGCGATGAGGCTGCACCGCACCGCCCCTATTTCGAAGTGCTGGTAGTGAGCCCTGCTCGTCCTGCTGCATGGTCTGAGTTGGCGCTAGAGCTACGCAAGTTGCGCAGACCGCAAGACAAGTTCATTTACGAGCCGGTGTTTGTCGGTAGTTTTGAGGATGCCGTGCTGGGAACGATCTTGAACGGCAGCCTCCAAGCGGTAATGATTTACGAGGGTATTGCCTTCGCCTCGTCACACCACAGTCCCGTCTTGCGCGAGTTTCTGACCTCACGCCTCGCCGACAGTGGTATTGATCCTAATTCAGGGGAACACAGCCTAGCGCTTGCGCAGGGCCTAAAGCGGTTGAGGCCAGAGCTTGACATCTATTACTTGAGTGATCGGCAGTCGGAGAAGGTGGCCGGCGACACGAACGCTGCCTGCGTCCGGCGCGTTTTCTATCAAGTTGAAGAGCCTCTCGAGTTGCATCTGAGCATCCTTGACGGCATCGCCGACCGGTACGAGACTCCCTATTTTGACAACCTGCAGAAATACGCTCAACGGCCCATTGGGACTTTCCATGCGCTGCCCATTGCAAGAGGAAAATCCATCTTCAAATCAAACTGGATTCGAGACATGGGGCAGTTTTATGGACTAAACCTCTTCCTTGCGGAGTCCTCGGCTACTACAGGAGGTCTCGATAGTCTGCTGGAGCCGACGGGCAATATAAGAGTGGCACAGCAGAAGGCAGCCCGAGCATTTGGTGCAGATCATGTCTTCTTCGTCACCAACGGCACTTCAACTTCGAACAAGATGGTCGAGCAAGCGCTGTTGGCCCCGGGGGACATCGTCCTAGTCGATCGCAATTGTCATAAGTCACATCACTATGGTGCCGTACTTTCCGGTGCACTTCCCCTGTATGTAGAAGCTTTCCCTCTCACGCAATATTCCATGTACGGTGCGGTTCCGCTGCGGACAATCAAGAAGGCTCTGCTCGATTTGAAGGCAGAAGGGAAGTTGGATCGGGCAAGGCTTTTGGTTCTCACGAACTGCACTTTTGACGGCCATATCTATAACGTCGAGCGGGTGATGGAAGAATGCCTTGCCATCAAGCCGGACCTCATTTTCTTGTGGGACGAAGCGTGGTTTGGTTTTGCAAGATGGAGCCCGTTCTACCGCCGGCGCACCGCGATGGGTGCGGCGGCAATTCTGGAAACCAAATTCAAAGATCCTGCCTACCGTGCGGCCTATAAGGCGCAGGAAAAGAAGATCGGAGCCGACCTCAATCCCAAAGATAAGACTCTTCTTGAGACTCGTCTACTCGCTGATCCCGACAAAGTTCGCTTGCGGGTCTACCAAACAAATTCGACGCACAAATCGATGTCTTGCCTGCGGCAGGGGTCAATGGTTCTTGTGAAGGATCCTGATTTTCACACAGTCGAAGAACAGTTCCATGAGGCAATTTTCACACACGCGTCCACCTCACCTAATCTCCAGATCATCGCGTCGTTGGACGTTGCCAGGCGGCAGATGGAGTTGGAAGGCTACGAACTAGTGAACCGTGCCATCCAGTTAGCACTGGATGTGCGTCGGGAAGTGAACTCCCATCCACTCATTTCGAAATACTTCCGAGTGCTTGGAGCGGACGACATGATTCCCGCCGAATTTCGGAATTCAGGATTTGTGGACTATCTGACTCCGGGAACGAATTGGGCTACGGCCGTGAAGGCGCTGAGAGAGGACGAATTCGCTCTCGATGCAACGCGGCTTACGCTAGTTTGCGGCTCAGCCGGTTTCGACGGAACACAATTCAAAAACTTGCTCGCGGCGGATTACGACATTCAGCTTAACAAGACGTCACGCAACAGCGTGCTATTGCAGACCAATATCAACAACACTCGCAGCGATATCGCACAGCTGATCAAGGTTCTCGTCGAGATATCGCAAGGAATAGACAAAAAACTTGCCGACGGCGGAGCAAAGGCGAAGGAAGCATTCGCGGCGCGAGTGAAATCCCTGATGACAGATGTACCTAATCTTCCGAACTTCAGCTCGTTCTACAGCCGCTTCCGTGAAGATCCGTCAAGCATTACTAGTGAAGGCGACATGCGTTCGGCATTCTTCGGCGCCTATCGCGAGAAGCAATGCGAACACTTGAAACTTTCGAGTCCGGAGATTGATAAGCGTTTGAAAGAAGGACCGGAACTGGTCTCAGCAAACTTCGTGATCCCTTATCCTCCAGGATTCCCGATCATGGTTCCGGGACAGGTTATCAGTGCGGAAACGATTGAATTCATGCGCAAACTCGACGTGAAGGAGATCCACGGTTTCAGCGCGACACTGGGACTAAAGTTGCTGAATCCTGCGGCAATGCAGGCTCCGAAGACAACAGGCAAGAGCGCCCCAGCTGTTCTTGGGAACGCCAAGCGAAAACATGCTGGGTCAGGGGCAGATGACTAGCAGCACTGCGGAATCCTGGAAGTTTTTGATGGGTAACAGATTTGTTAGCAGTCTGCAGTTCGCGGCAGGCCTGGCATCAAAACCCGGACTCCAATAGAGCCGGGCAACAACAAGGAGCAAAATGATGTTCATATTTGCATGGTTTGCTGCGACTCTCCGGCAGTATCCAGAGATCGCCATCTTCCTTACCCTTGCCTTCGGATATTATTTCGGAAAGTTTACGTTCAAGGGAATTGGCTTGGGCTCGGTTACCGCTACTTTGCTGGCGGGAGTCGTAATCGGGCAGCTCGGAATCACCATCTCACAACCTCTTAAGGCGACGATGTTCATGCTGTTTTTGTTCGCCGTTGGTTACGGGGTCGGGCCGCAGTTCGTCCGCGGTGTCGCCAAGGATGGTGTGCCGCAAGCCCTTTTCGCAGTGGTCCAATGTGTGCTCTGCCTGGTGGTCCCCGTAATAATCGTCAAGATGGCAGGCTATAACCTCGGCTATGCGGCAGGGTTGTACGCGGGGTCGCAAACCATTTCTGCTGCCATGGGCTTGTCAACCGATGCGATCAACCGGCTAGGCCTCGCCGCTGACGAGACAAAAAAGATACTCGACTCAATACCAGTCGCCTACGCCGTTAGCTATCTTTTCGGGACGGTGGGATCGGCGATCGTGATCGCCGTGTTTGGCCCCGCCCTGCTTCGCTTCGATATCGCCGCCGCCTGCAAGGAATATGAGGAAAAACAAGGTGGCAAGAAAGAGCTTGGAGGGGCTGGCACAGCGTGGCACCGCTGGGACGTTCGTGCCTTCCGCGTAAAACCCGGCGGGAAGGCGGTTGGCCTCCGGGTCGTAGAGGCCGAAGCGCTCGTGCCCGATGCACGAGTATTTATCCTGCGCATACGCCGCGGGGGAACAATTGAAGATGCAGCCGGTGACACAGTGCTGCAAGAGGGCGACGTGTTGGCGGTTGTCGGGCCGCGCGATGTGATCGTGAGGCTCGTCGGGGAAGGCGCGATGGAGGTCGACGACCCCGAACTGTTGAGCGTGCCCATTGAGGGCGTCGACGTATATGTGACCAACACGGCAGTTGATGGGAAGACTTTGGCCGAATTGGCAACGTTGCCTGTCGCGCGCGGCGTCTACCTGCGAAAGATCACACGGGGTGCGACCGCCACTACGATCCCGATCTTGCCGAATACACAGCTGCAGCGAGGCGACATTGTCACTCTGGTGGGCCGCACGTCGGACACTGGAGCCGCTGCCAAGTTGTTTGGAGTTGCGGACCGGCCGACGGATGTTGCTGACGTCGCGTTCATCGGCGCCGGGATTGCGGTCGGCGCACTGGTCGGTGCACTGGTTCTGAAGGTAGGAGGCGTGCCGCTGACGCTTTCGACTGCGGGTGGTGCGCTCATCGCCGGGCTCGTGCTCGGATGGCTGCGCTCGACGCGCCCGTCCTTCGGGAGAATACCGTCTCCCACCGTTTGGTTCATGAACTCGGTTGGCCTCAATATTTTCATCGCAATAGTTGGCATATCGGCGGGCCCGGGCTTCGTCAATGGCTTGCAGACGCAAGGCATCAGTCTGTTCCTGTGGGGGGCCCTAGCGACCACAGTACCCCTCGTCCTCGGCTTGTTTATCGGCAAGTACATCTTTCGTTTCCATGATGCGTTGATACTCGGCATTGTCTCCGGGGCACGGACGACGACGGCTTCGCTCGGCTTGGTCTGTGACATGGGCAAAAGCCAGGTGCCCGCATTGGGTTATACCGTCACGTACGCTATCGGCAACACTCTTCTCACGATCTGGGGCATGGTCCTCATCATGCTCCTGTCGTGACGTCTTTCTGAAAGGTGAAAAACATGGATCTCATGAAACTCCAAAAATTTGAGACGTTGGGCCCGTTCGAGATTAAGGACGAGTTGATTAAGCTCGCCAAGAAAAGTTCCCGAACAACGCAGACGGCATTTCTCAATGCAGGGCGCGGCAACCCGAACTGGATTGCCACCACACCGCGCGAAGGTTTTTTTCTGCTCGGTCAGTTTGCGATCACAGAGAGCAAGAGAGTGATGGAACATCCCGCAGGTGTCGGTGGGATGCCCCAGGCTCAAGGAATCGCGGGCCGTTTCGATACCTGGCTCGCGAAACATGCCGACACGCCCGGTGCGGCATTTCTTTCGGCGATGGT